>Ga0172362_10000050_pt1 | contig 69238 bp, 76 predicted proteins | sample LakKivs1_kivu2a2_FD_114534 | JGI IMG/M metagenome (GOLD analysis project Ga0172362, IMG submission 114534) | Sediment microbial communities from Lake Kivu, Rwanda - Sediment s1_kivu2a2 | ecosystem: Environmental > Aquatic > Freshwater > Lake > Sediment | place: Rwanda: Western Province, Lake... | reverse complement strand
CAGCCTCGGGCTGATTATTAATCGACCTTTATTTTAATTATAGCACAAAAATAAATTTTTGGACCAAGTCAGACTTGGTGGACCGAAGGGGGCTCGAACCCCTATCCTCCGCATTGCAAATGCGGTGCTCCAGCCAATTGAGCTATCGGCCCAAGGTGTGGGTGTGGGAGGAGTCGAACCTCCGACTTCTATCTTATCAGGATAGCGTTCTAACCACTGAACTACACACCCGAATTCAAAATTAACCTTTGAGGGGTTAATTTTGAAAATATTTTGAAAAAAACTACTTAGCCTTGCCCAAAATTCTGAACATGCCTGTTCCGCAAACCGGACAGGTTCCTTTCATGGCTCTTCGGGGGCCTCCTTTTCCTTTCATTTTTATTTCTTTCGGGTCTTGCATTTCTCGTTTCTCTCGACATTTAACGCAATAGGCCATATAAACAACCGGTTTCTCTTCAGCCATATGTGTATTGTAACTGACTCGTGTTTCTGATTTCTTCAGAAATCACAAAGCAGAAATAAATAATTAATTATTATTTAAAATATTATTAGCTTCATTATATCTCCAAATTAATAAAAAAACAAGCCAAACTTAAATTTTTGGCTTGGGGATAAATAAGAAAATCCCACACCTGCGGGATGAATAAGTAAATATTGATCAACCCAGTTAGAAGTATTGGCACATATTGAACGAGGCATCAAATAGTGAATTTTAATATTTTGCATATAATTGCCCGCTAACACCAACACTTCTAACTGGGTCAAATCCTTTATAGTTGTCCTGACTTGCCTCGCCGAAGTTCCGATGCACATCGGAACGGAAGCGGTTTGCGGTATTTGTTAAGGACAAAAAACCAAAAACCTTTTTTCAATCGACGCTTTCGCCTCGCCCCGATCAAATCGGGACGGGTTACTAAGTAAAAATATTTTCCATCCACAGGTTCCCCTACGGATGCCTTGTTATGACTTCGCCCTAGTCACCGAATTCACCTTAAGTCGAGTCAGACTCGAATGTCGGGTGCTCCCGGCTTCTCTGGCGTGACAGGCGGTGAGTACAAAGCTTGAGAACGTATTCACCGCGGCGTAGCTGATCCGCGATTACTAGCGATTCCGGCTTCATGAGGTCAAATTGCAGACCTCAATCCGAACTGAGGCCGAGTTTGCATGGGATTGGCTCCATCTTACGACTTGGCAACCCATTGTATCGGCCATTGTAGCGCCTGTGTTGCCCAGGGCATCAAAGGGCCATGCTGATTTGGCGTCATCCCCACCTTCCTCCCCCCACTAAACCAACAAAGTTGGTAAATCCTAAACTCTAAATCCTAAATCCTAAAATTTTAGAGATTAGAAATTAGAATTTCCAAGCCTTGCGGACTTGGTGGGGGGCTGTCTCCCGTGACACTTATAACACGGAACAGGGGTTGCGCTTGTTACCCGACTTAACGGAGCAACTCACGCCACAAGCTGACGACAACCATGCAGCACCTGTCTTAGTGTCCTTGTAGAAGACCCGACTTTCATCAGGGTTTCACTAAGATTTCAAGCCCTGGTAAGGTTCTTCGCTTGTCATCGAATTAAACCAGACGCTCCACCGCTTGTGCAAGCTCCCGTCTATTCCTTTGAGTTTTAGTCTTGCGACCGTACTTCCCAGGCGGAGCACTTAACGCGTTAGCTTCGCCACCTGAAGGGTCGATACTTCAGACAGCCAGTGCTCATCGTTTAGGGTGTGGACTACCAGGGTATCTAATCCTGTTCGCTCCCCACACTTTCGTCTCTGAGGGTCAGGAATGCGCCAGCTGAATGCCTTCGCCTTTGGTGTTCCTCAGAGTATCAACGGATTTCACCCCTTCTCTCTGAGTTCCATCAGCCTCTCACATCCTCAAGTTCAGCCGTTTCCCCTGCGGCCCCAATGTTGAGCATTGGGATTTAACAGAAGACGTACCAAACCCCCTACAGACGCTTTACGCCCAGTAATTCCGGACAACGCTCGGGGTACTCGTATTACCGCTGCTGCTGGCACGAGTTTAGCAACCCCTTATTCCTAAGGTACGCTCAAACCCCGATAAATCGGGGGGATTGCTCCCTTAGAAAAGAACTTTACATCCCGAAGGACTTCTTCGTTCACGCGGCGTCGCTCCTTCAGGCTTCCGCCCATTGTGGAATATTCTCGGCTGCTGCCTCCCGTAGGAGTAAGGCCCGTGTCTCAGTGCCCTCGTTGGGGAACGCGCTCTCACGCCCCCTACCCGTCATTGCCTTGGTGGGCTGTTACCTCACCAACAAGCTGATAGGCCGCAGGCCGCTCTCCGAGCGAAATGGATTGCTCCAAATCTTTACCCCTTTGGGAACCATTGGGTATTATTCCGCCTTTCGGCGGATTATCCCCATCTCAGAGGTACGTACCTACGTGTTACTAACTCGTCTGCCGCTCCCCGCATTGCTACGGGGCGCTCGACTTGCATGCCTTATCCACGCCGCCAGCGTTCGTCCTGAGCTAGGATCAAACTCTCAATAAGATAAATCATCACAAACTTCAACACAAATAACTAAAAGCTATCTGTGTCTCATCAGCGACAATTTATCTTTGAATATCAGGACAACTATAAAAGATTTGACTTTTACGCTTGCATTAGATTTTCAAAGAGCGAATTAAAAACAGAGCCCAATCTTTGAACTTTAATTCCAAAACTGAACTCTGTTTTTAAAGATCGCTTAATTGTCCGTTATTTTCACATAGGGCTTAGAAATTAGAGATTAGAATTTAGAGATTTAGACTATGTACTTTCTATTTTACTCCTAAAAAATCAGTTGTCAAGTATTTTGAGGGGCCCAAGCTTTATTCTATGCCCCTCTTGTCGCTTTCCTCACTATTAGGGACGGTAACCATAGATAAGACATAAAAACGCTTCCAAAGGTAACAGCATCTACCTCTTTTTCAAAAAAAATCCTGACAATCCCTTAAAGAGTAAACTCCTCCACTGGCAATGACTGGCATATCAAAGGTATTTTTTAAATCTGCCACAACATCAAGACTAATACGTTTTATTCTTCTGCCCCCGAGACCACCTTGGCCACCTCTCAAGACAACATGAAATCCCTTGATTGTGTTTATTGCGGTTACAGCATTGGTACCATTCTTCTCAGCAAGTGCAACGGGTCCAAAATATCGTGGCACTCCGACCTTCACTATCAAGGGATATCTACTTACATTTTTTACACTCGTGAATAATTGTAATAAATCAATACATTCAACTTCTGGTCCCGCATTCGGACAACTAATATTCAATTCTATGGCTGCTAAGTCGAGATTATTCAATTTTTTAATCAGAATTAAATAATCTTCAACACAGAAGCCGCCGATAGAAAAGATAATATTAGTGTCTCTCCCCCACGCCTTTATCCTAATTCCGCCAAGAATTAATGCCAACGAATTCTCTTTTATAAATTAACAATATTTTTCTCTAAAAATTCTTCAATTGCTCCAACTACTGAATTTTTTAATTTTGGATTACTCTCCGCAACCCACAGAGAAAATTTATAAAATTCCTCTGGAGAAACTTTAATATTCTTCTTGTTTTTTTGTAGGAAAACCAACAAGCTGGCCACTGACATTCTTTTGTTCCCATTAAAAAATGGGTGGTTTTTATTCAATAGATAAAAAAGTGTCGCCCCTTTTTTAATTAAGCCCCGGTATAGGTCTTTCTTGCCGAAAGTTTGAAAGGGAACAGCCAAGCAGCTTTCCAAAATATTTGCTGGTCGAGTTTCAAAATCGGGAATAGGTTGATCCCAGTTCATTAGTTTCTTTGCCAAGACGAAAATTTCTTCTTTAACTTCTTCCAATTTTAAAGGTTTTATTTTCATTTTACTCGCTGCCCAAAAGTCTTAATGTCTCACCGTATTCTTTAACAATTCTATCAATCGACTTGTGGACGAACTTCTTTTCACTCTCGGTGGTCTTTTGGAAAACTGGATTTAATTGGCTGGCTTTAATAATAAAAGTGCGGCCAATTTTTCTGGCTGGAATCAGGTTTGCCTTGATCAATCGACGAACATGCCTATCGGTTATTTTAAGTATTTTTGCTACCTCTTTTGTAGTTAAAATCTTATCTTTTTCCATAACTTTTAGATGTAATTATGTCCCTATTCGGACATTAACATATTTTATGTCCGCAGTCAATGTTTTTTTCTCCACTCCTCTATTTTTTTGTGGTTGCCGGATAATAGAACCTTCGGCACCTGCCAAGCTTCTGGCCTTGCCCGCCTAAATTTTCTTTTCGGAGAAAATTTGGGCGGGCGGGTGTAAACCGGATAACTGCCTTTGATTTCTTCTAAAGATTCGTGTTTTCCTAAAACATCGGGAATAAAACGGCTCACTGCATCAACAACTATCATGGCTGGAATTTCGCCGCCAGTTAAAACATAATCCCCCACGGAAATTTCTTCATCCGCAATGTATTTTGCCACTCTTCCATCAACTCCCTCGTATCTTCCGCAAATCATGATTAATCTGTCCAATCTGGAAAATCCTTTCGCCATTTTCTGGTCAAACTTCTTCCCTTTCGGACTAAATAAAATTATTCGGATTTTAGATTTTGAAAATTTGGATTTTGAATTTGATTTGAAATTTGAAATTTGAAATTTGAAATTTTTCAAAATCGAACAAATCGCCTTATATATTGGTTCGATTTTGAAAATCATCCCCGGTCCTCCACCATACGGCTTATCATCAACTGTCTTATGTTTATCATTCGTATAATCCCTTAGATTATGGATTTTAATTTTAATCAACTCCTTTTTCTGGGCGCGTTTAATAATACTTTCAGAAAAGTATGATTTAAATATCTCGGGGAAAATTGTGATAATGTCGAATTTCATATTAACAAAAATCGCGCTCTATAAAATAGTAGCACGATTTTTGGTAAATACCTACAAGGAATTTAGAGTTCTAAGTCTTCAACAACTTTGTCAACGCTTTTCTTTTCTGCTCTGGGTGGTCTTTTCCCGCCTTCTGGCTCTTCAATCTTAAGATTGACGCGGGCATTGTTCTTTAAACCAACAATTCTGGTTAAAGTTCGGATAGCTCTGGCAGTAGAGCCAGCTCTACCAATCAATGCTCCCATGTCTTCGGGATTAACCTTAAGGGTGATAAGAACGCCCATTTCGTCGACAGTTCTGTCTACTTTCACGTCATCAGGATGATTGACTATACCTTTGACGATAAATTCAACAAAATCCTGATCTTTGTTTTTTGCAGCCATATTCGTGAAATGATTAACTGATTAGCTAGTAGCCGACCTTTCTGCAATTCAGAAAATTAGCAGTGCTACTATTGTATATTTCTATTATATTCTATTTAAAATTATTTGTCAACAACTTCGGAATTTTCGGGCTCTGGTTCCGGCTTGGTTTCTTCCGCCTTCGTTCCGACATCTGTCGAAACTTCGGCGGATAACTCTGTTTTCGATTCCTCGATTTTGGGTTCTTCGGCCGGCTTCGGTTCTTCTGCTGGTTTTGGTTCTTCGGGTTTTGGTTCCTCAACTTTTTCGGACTCCGGCGTTGGCTCCGGCGTCGGTGTTTCTTTTGCAACTTCTTCGGGTTTTGGCGTTTCTGCGGTTGCAGGCTTCTCGTGTTCTTTCTCTCGTTTCGGTTTCCAGGCCATCAATTTTCCCCTGTCTATAATCTTTTCGTCAACCAATAAATTAAATACGGTCGGCGATGCTTGCGCCCCCCTTGAAAGCCAATGTTCAATTCTTTCTTTTTGAAAATGTTTCTTTTTTAAACGCGGATTATAAGTTCCCAATAACTCAATAAACTTCCCTTGCGGCGAAGTTGTGTGTTCAACCAAAACCACCCGGTAACTCGGGCTGTTCTTTTTCCCAATTTTCTGTAGTCGTATTTTTAGCATGAATTTCAATATAACAGAAAATAAATTTTGATGCAAGAGAAAAGACCGAGAAATAATCTCGGCCCTCATCATAGATTTTTTTTGGACTTTGTAAGATACCACGGTTTGGGCTTAAAAAGCCAATCGCCAATCTTTATAGCTCCCACCACGAACGGGATGATTAAGACAGCCCACACCAAAAGAACTATCGTGCGATCATGATCGTTTTTTGCTCTCAAGTCAAGCCCGAAAGCTTCGTGAAGTATGAGAAAAATAAAAACCAGACAAACAATAAGAATAGCGGTTCCTGCCAAAAACCTGTCTGCAGAATCTTTTATTTTACGCATCTTTAAACCTCCTTTCGTAAGATTTTTCTTACGCCTACATCATACACCCATCCCAAAATCCTGTCAATACATTACCTTCTTCTAAGGAATTTTCTATAATCCCTGAAGACCGTTGCGCAGCCGAGCCGGTCTGCAAACAAAATAAAAAGCCAATTAATATTGGCTCGGCGAGCAACAGAAGCGCCTGGGTAATTATATTATTCAACTAATATACGGCGACTTCGTGGTCTGAAGGGGTTATAGAAAATTCCGCTTATTCCCAACCTTTTTTTTTCAACCCCTTTCTCGCCGCGTCTTCTTGAGCAGCTTGTTTGGATGGGCCTTTACCTTTAGCAATTAAATCGCTATTCAAATAAACGCCAATCACAAAACTTTTATTATGGTCAGGACCTTCTTCTTTTATCACTTCATAACTCGGCGTAATTCCCTCTCTTTCCTGGGCTTCTTCCTGAAAATGACTCTTGGGGTCCAGATAAAGTTTATGTTCTAAGATTTTCGGCAATTCGCAGAGTAATTTATCCTGAATAAATTTTTCCGCTTTTTCAAATCCCTGGTCTAAATAAATCGCTCCCACCAATGCCTCAAAAGTATTGGCCAAAATAAACTGCCGCGCCCGACCAGTATCCTGGGCCTCCCCTTTGGAAAGCATCAAATAATCGTTAAACCCCAATCTGGTTGCTATTTCCGCCAACATCTTACTGTTCACCAGAGCGGCCCGCCAAGTGGTTAATTCTCCTTCAGGATTAGAATAGGTAGTAAAAAGATGTCTGGTCACCGCCAGCTCCAAAACCGCGTCACCCAAAAATTCCAAGCGCTCATTGTGGTCTATTCTGAAACTTGGGTTTTCATTTAAACATGAACGGTGAACAAAAGCCTGTTGTAGTAATTTCTTATCACGAAATTTTATGCCAAGATTATCCTCCAGTTTATTAAAGTTTTTCGACATGGTCATTTTAAAAACTCGAAATTCGAAACAATATCAAAATTCAAATTTTCAAAACTAATTCTAATTTTGATCATTTGAATTTGTTTCGGATTTCGGATTTCGTGCTTCGGATTTATTATGTTCTATTTCCCTATAAATTGTTCCTAAAACTCCGTTAACAAAACGACCGGAACTTTCTCCTCCGTAACTCTTGGCTAATTCTATGGCTTCATTAATAGCCACCTTGGGCGGAACCTCGGATTTATCACCGAACAAAAGTTCATAAATCCCGATTCTCAAAACATTTCGGTCAACAATAGTTATCTGTTCAATCGGCCATTCGGGGGCTGATTTTTTAATGATTTCATCAATATGGGGCCTATGTTCCGATACCCCTTTAGCCAATCTTTTCATAAATTCAATTTCTTCCAATCCCTGACCGAACTCTTCAATATCCTTTTCTAAAATCTTTTCCAAATCAGGATTTTTTTCTCTTCTGAAATCTAATTCGTAAAGGGATTGAAGAACGATTGAACGAGCTAAATGCCTGGAAGACATATTTACTTCTGGGATAATTGTTCCAAATTTAATGGTTTAGCTTTTTGTTCTTCTTTGGCTTCTTCCTCGTGTTCCTTTAATTCTTTTTCTTTTTTCTTTCTTTCTTTTTTCTCCAGTTTTGCCAAAACGTCAATAACTTCTCTGTTATCGTAATAACCGCAGAAAGAACAAATATGATGGGCCAAAATCGGCTCTCCGCATTTCGGACAGCTGAAGAGTTTTTTCTTTTTCATTGCCAAGTGAGAACGTCGTCTGTTCCTCCTTGATTTAGTATGTCTTTGTTTCGGATTTGGCATGTTATTTTTATAGTATCAAAAAATAATTTTTAAGGCAAGTTTTGGGAAAAGAATATTTCTGCTATAATTGTATTGTATGACGGAAAAATTTGTCCACCTACATGTTCATAGCCATTACTCCCTTCTTGATGGATTAGCCAAGATTGATGAATTGATTGAAAAAGCCAAAGAATACAAAATGGATTCTTTGGCCTTAACCGACCACGGAACAATGTACGGGGCGATCGAATTCTACAGAAAATGTTTGGCTGCGGACATAAAACCAATTATCGGCGTTGAACTCTACGTTGCTACGGGCAGCAGGTTTGATAAAGGCGCTGGCAAAATGGATAGAAGATATCACATTGTTCTCTTGGCTAAAAACGATGTCGGCTATCGTAATTTAATTAAACTTGTTACCAAAAGCCATCTTGAGGGATTTTATTATAAACCCCGGGTCGATAAAGAACTTTTAAAAGAATGTCATGAAGGCTTGATCGCTCTAACCAGCTGCCTCCAGGGTGAGGTACCAATGGCCGTTTTAAACGGCGACTGGGCAACAGCCAAAAAAGCAGCCCTGGAATATCAGGAAATTTTCGGTCAAGGAAATTTTTATCTGGAAATTCAGGACCATTCCAATTCTTTAGACCAGGTAAGAACCAACGAGGGTCTGATAAAATTATCAAAAGAAACCGGTATCCCTGTCGTAGCCACCAACGACGTCCACTATTTGAACAAAGAAGATGCCGATGTTCATGATGTTTTATTATGTATTCAAACCACTCACACAATTGACGAAAAAGAAAGAATGACCATGAAGGGAGAAGATTTTTCTCTTAAACCAGGAGAGCAAATAATTCGGGCTTTTAAAAATATTCCTGAAGCAATTGAAAATACTCAAAAAATCGCCAAAGAATGTAATCTAAAAATCGAATTAGATAAAATAGAACTTCCTGATTTCCCTTTGCCGGAAAAAGAAACTCCTGACTCGTATCTGGAGAAACTATGTGAACAGGGGTTTGCCAAAAGATTTCCTTTAAGTCTTTTTGATACAAAAGACGGCCAAAGAGATCTTGCTGAAATTAAAAAACGCTTAGAATACGAATTAAAAACCATTAAGAAAACAGGATTTGCCTCATATTTCCTTATTGTCCAGGATGTGGTTAACTGGGCAAAAAATCAAGGAATTGTAGTCGGGCCTGGCCGCGGTTCAGCTGCCGGTTCTCTGGTTTCCTATCTTTTGAATGTCACCAACGTTGACCCGTTAAAATATCGTCTTCTATTCGAAAGATTCTTGAATCCCGAAAGAATCAGCATGCCTGATATTGATTTGGATTTTGCCGATACCAGACGCAACGAAGTAATTGATTATGTTTCCAAAAAATATGGCGAAAACCACGTAGCCCAGATTATCACCTTCGGAACAATGGCTGCCCGAGCTGCGGTTCGTGACGCCGGCAGAGCACTCGGCTATACCTATACGTTCTGTGACCAAATTGCCAAGATGATTCCTTTCGGTTTCACCCTTAAAGATGCCCTGGAAAAAGTTCCTGAATTGTCTAATGCCTATGATACCGATGACCAAGTAAAAACCCTGATTGATATAGCTAAAAAATTAGAGGGAGTGGCTCGTCACGCCTCTACCCACGCAGCCGGAATTGTGATTACCCGAGAATCAATTGATGATTTAGTTCCTCGCCAGCATCCGACTCAAGACGACCAGACCATTGTTACTCAATATGAAATGCACAGCATTGAAGCTTTGGGTCTATTAAAAATAGATTTTCTGGGGTTAAAAAACCTAACCATTATTGAAAATGCCATTAACCTGATAGAAAAACTAAGGGGTATAAAAATCAATATAGATAATATCCCATTAGACGATAAAAAAACCTTTGAGGTTTTTAAAAAAACTGATACGGTCGGCGTTTTCCAGTTAGAATCTTCGGGCATGAGAAAATATCTCCAGAAATTGAAACCCAATATTTTAGAGGACATCATCGCCATGGTCGCTCTTTATCGACCCGGCCCAATGGGACTTATCCCCGATTACATCGCCCGAAAGCACGGAGAAAAAGAAATAGAATATATTCATCCAAAATTAAAACCAATTTTGGAGAACACCTATGGTATTGCGGTTTACCAAGAGCAACTAATGCAAATAGCCAAGGATTTGGCTGATTTTACTTCTTCGGAAGCCGATGTTTTAAGAAAGGCGGTGGGTAAAAAAATCAGAAAACTCCTTGACCAGCAAGCCAACAAAATGATAGAAGGAATGGTTAAAAACGGAATTGAAAAAGAAATTGCCCAGAAAATCTGGGACTTTGTGGAACCATTTGCCCAATACGGTTTCAATCGAAGCCATGCCACTTGTTATGCTCTTATTGCCTACCAAACGGCTTATCTGAAGGCAAATTTTCCTGAAGAATTCATTACTGCCCTGATGCAGGCTGACCAAAAAGACCTGGATAGAATCAATATCCTGGTTGAAGACGCCAAGAAACACGATATCCGAGTCCTCCCTCCGGATATCAATGAAAGTTTGGATAATTTTACTCTGATTCTCCCTTCCTCTATTCGCTTTGGTCTTGCGGCAATTAAAAATGTAGGGCATAATGTAGTTAAGGAAATTGTTGAAGAAAGAAAGAAAAACGGCCCCTATAAAACAATGGCTGATTTTCTTTCCCGACTCTCACCTGTCGCTGGTCAAAGTGCGATTTTAAATAAAAAATCTTTGGAAAGCCTAATCAGGGCGGGGACTTTTGATAAATTGGCTCCCAGAAAAAATTTATTGGAACAATTAGAGGGTTTGCTCGATTTTGCGCGTGAAGCCCAAAAAACTAAACAATACGGTCAGACCAGCTTATTCGACGCTGAAACCAGTAATAACAATCATTTTTTATTTTCCAATAATCGCAATACCAGAAAATTAGAGTCCGAGGAAATTCAATGGGAAAAAGAACTTTTGGGAATGTATATTTCCGACCATCCTCTTCATCCGCATCAAGATTTTCTAAAAAATAAGATAATTTTAATCAAAGATCTTCCCAGGCGAGAGAAAGACAGCAAGGTTAAAATCGCCGGCGTAATTACTAAAATCACCAAGTTTATTACCAAATCCGGCAAACCAATGCTCTTTGTGGGGATAGAAGATTTAACCGGCAGAATTGAAATTTTGGTTTTTGCTGGTACCCTGGAAAGAAATCCGATTATCTGGCAAGAAGGAAAAATCATCATCCTTTCCGGCCGTTTAACTGCCAAAGACGAACAATTAAAAATCCTCTGCGACGAAGCAGAAGAATTAAAGACGCAAACTTAAATATGAAAATTGAGATAATACGACATTCAACAAGTCATATTATGGCGCATGCGGTTCAGGGGTTGTTTCCTGGAACCAAATTTGGAATTGGGCCGACGATTGAAAATGGATTTTACTACGACTTCGATTTGCCAAAAACCCTAGCCCCAGAAGATTTACCGAAAATTGAAAAACGAATGAGAGAACTGATAAAACAAAACATAAAATTTGAAAAAAGCCTTGTCACTAAGGCCGAGGCAAGCAAATTATTCAAAAATCAATCTTTTAAATTAGAATTGATAAAAGATTTGAAAACCAAAAAAGCTACGATTTATAAATCCGGAGATTTTGTGGACTTATGCGCCGGACCGCACGTTAAATCGAGTAAAGAGATTAATCCCGATGCTTTTAAATTGACCAGAATCGCTGGCGCTTACTGGCGCGGTGATGAAAAAAACCCAATGCTGCAAAGAATTTACGGCGTGGCATTTAACACCAAAAAGGAATTGGATGATTATTTAAAACAAATCGAAGAGGCGGAAAAAAGAGACCACCGTGTTTGGGGTCAAAAACTGGATTTATTCAGCATTGATGAAGAAGTTGGTCCGGGGCTAATTTTGTGGCACCCAAAGGGAACGATTTTGAAAAATATAATTGAAGAATTCTGGAGCAAAGAGCATATTAAAAATGGCTATGAAATAATTGACACGCCCCATATTGGCAGAATAAAACTCTGGCAAACTTCGGGCCATACTAATTTTTATAAAGAAAATATGTTCGGTCCCGTGGAGGTTGAGGGCGACAAATACCTGATTAAACCAATGAATTGTCCTTTTGCAATGAAAATTTATAAGTCTAAAATCCGTAGTTATCGCAAGCTACCTATCCGCTGGGCGGAATTGGGAACGGTTTACCGCTATGAAAGAAGTGGCGTGCTCCACGGACTGGTTAGAGTTCGCGGCTTTACCCAGGATGATGCTCATATAATTTGCACGCCCGAGCAATTGAGCGATGAGGTAATAACTGCGGTGAAATTTGCAATCAAACTTCTTAAGAATTTTGGATTTAAAGATTGTGATATTTATTTAGCCACCCGACCCAAAAAATACGTAGGAACCATAAAAAATTGGAACAAAGCAAGTAAGACCTTGGAATTTGCTCTAAACAAATTAAAACTCAAGTATCAGGTTGATAAAGGTGGCGGTGTTTTCTATGGACCTAAAATTGACATTAAAATCAAAGATTCCCTAGGCAGAGAATGGCAATGCACTACTGTTCAGTTTGACTTTAATTTACCGGAAAGATTCGATTTGGTTTATATTGACGATAAAGGGAAGAAACAAAGGCCATATATGGTTCATCGGGCTTTGCTTGGCTCAATAGAAAGATTTATTGGAGTGTTATTAGAACATTATTCCGGCGCCCTCCCTTTTTGGCTTTCTCCCATTCAGATTTACGTTATTCCGGTGGGGAGTCGTCACGAAAAATATGCCCGACAAATTGCCAAAGATTTACAGGAAAAAGGATTCAGAATTGAAATAAAAGACGAAAACGAAACTGTTTCCAAAAAAATCCGCGAAGGGGAATTACAAAAGATTCCTTATATGCTGGTTGTCGGCGATGCTGAACAAAAATCCAAATCCGTGCGCGTGAGAACCCGCGAAAAAGGCGATGTCGGAATGAAAAAAATGGACAAATTCATTAAGGAATTAAAATGAAATATTTTATCAAAACCTTCGGCTGCCAGATGAACGAAAGCGATTCCGAAAGAATCGCTACTTTTTTAGAAAAACGAGGCTATAAAAAATCCGCAGATATGGAGATAGCGGATTTGATTGTGGTTAATGCTTGCTCGGTAAGACAAACGGCCATAGATAGGATTTTTGGCTTAAAACCAAAAATCCTAAAGCTCAAATTTCAAAATCCGAATTTCAAATCAATTTTAACTGGATGTATATTGAAATCCGATAAACCAAAATTTAAAAAATTTTTTGATGCGATATTAAATATCAAAGAGTTTTTCACCTTTCCTATTCTTCGCGATCGAGATAAAAAGGTGATGAATTATTTGAGGATAAACCCAAAGTACAAAAAGAAAGATTCGGCTTTTGTGCCGATTATGACCGGGTGTGATAATTTCTGTTCCTATTGCGTTGTGCCATACACACGCGGCAGAGAAATTTCTCGTCCGGCACAAGAAATAATAAATGAAGTAAAGAGCTTGGTAAAAAGGGGCTATAGTGAACTCACGCTACTCGGACAGAATGTAAACAGCTATAAATCAAAATTCAAAAATCAAAATTCAAAATTAGTTGACTTCCCGACTTTGCTTAAATTAATTTGTAATATCCCAGGCAATTTTACTGTGAAATTTCTAACTAGCCACCCGAAGGATATGTCCGATGAACTAATTGAGACAATTACCGAATGTAGAAAAATTTCCAAAGAAATCCATTTACCAATTCAAAGCGGGGATAATAAAATTTTAAAGAAGATGAACCGAGGATACACGATCGGGAAATATAAAAATTTAATAAAAAAAATCAGAGCAAAAATCCCTCAAGTAGAAATTACCACTGACGTAATTGTCGGCTTTCCGGGTGAAACAAAAAAGCAGTTCGAAAATACGGTTAAGGCATTCGAAGAAATAAAATTTGCCAAGGCTTACGTGAATAAATATTCCACCCGTACCGGCACCTTGGCTGCGAAATTGAAAAATAATGTTTCGCTTACCGAAAAGAAAAGGCGATGGAAAATCCTGAATGATTTAGTGAACTTGTCCAGAAAACCCAAATTAGTTGTTGTTTTGGGCCCCACTGCTTCAGGTAAATCTGATTTAGCAATTAAAATTGCTAAAAAATTTAACGGAGAAGTTATTTCAGCCGACTCGAGACAAATTTACAAGCAGATGGATATTGGTACGGGTAAAATCAGCAAAAAGAAAATGCAAGGAATCCCCCATTATTGTTTAGATATTGCTAATCCCAGAAAACAAATTACTGTAGCCGAATACCGCAAAAAAGCATTAGAAACAATCGATAACATTTATAAAAAAGGGGGAATCCCGATTATTTGCGGCGGCACGGGATTTTATATCCAGGCAATGGTTGAAGGACTTGATATTCCAAAAATCAAACCTGATTGGAAACTAAGAAAAGAACTGGAAAAGAAGACCACTGAAGAATTATTCAAACAATTAAAAAAACTTGACCCGAATCGAGCCCAAAATATTGATACCAAAAACCCCAGACGTTTAATCAGGGCTTTAGAGATAATCAAAAAAACAGGAAAACCGGTTCCTCCCCTCCAATTTTCCGCCCAAGGCGGACCAGCCCCGTGCTGGGATGTTCTTTATATTGGTATAAAAAAACCTCTTCCTGAATTAAAAAAATTAATAAATCGAAGAATTGACAAAATGATTAAAAGTGGACTGGAAAAAGAAGTAAAGAGATTAATCAAAAGGCATGGAAAAACCATCGTACTTAGAAATACAATTGGCTATAAAGAGTGGTTTAAAAACCCGCCGCAATCTAGACGTGCAGGCGGGCAAATTAAAAATAATACTTATCAATATGCCAAACGCCAATTAATCTGGTTTCGTAAATATCCCGGCAATAAAAAAATCCACTGGGTCAAAAACTATCTCCAAGCGGATAAATTAATCGAGAAATTTTTATCCTGTTAATTTTTTCGTGACTTACTTTAATATTTTCTTAAGGAGCTTACCGACAATGCCGGGGTTGGCTCGGCCTTTGGTTTCCCGCATTACCTGACCGATTAAAAACTGTAAAGCTGTTTCCTTGCCTTTTTTGTAATCCTCAACCGCCTGAGGATTATTTTTTATTATTGCCTTTATGGCATTAGCCAATTCCTCCTCATCGCTTACCTGTCTTAAATTTTTACTTTCAATAATTTGAGATGGGTCTTTGCCTGTCAAGAACATCTCTTTCAAAACCTCTTGAGCTCCACTGGAAGAAATCTCTCCGATAAAAGTCAGATATACCAGCTCTGCGAAATTTTCCGGACTCATCTTAATTTCTCCTTCGTCGAAAAGATACTTGGGAAATTCAGTGATAATATAGTTTGTGCTAAGCTTTATTATCTTATCCAAATCTGTTTTTATCTTCCCGCTTTCAAACCAGGCTTTCAATTCACTAGCTGTTTGTTCAAAAAAATCACCCAAATTTTTATATATGGTTAAAATTTCTATCGCTGAGTCGGCAATTTCATATTCTTTTTTAAATCTTTCTCGTCTGGCACTCGGTAATTCTGGAATCATATCCCCTAATTTTTCTACTTCATCCGGAGAAACTCTTAACGGCGGCAAATCGGGCTCCGGAAAATAACGATAATCCTCGGCCTCTTCCTTAACTCTCTGAGAAAATGTCTCTTGCTTAGAATCGTTCCAACCCCTGGTCTCGTGAATAACCTTTTCTCCTCCCGCTAAAACGTCCTTTTGTCTTTCAATCTCAAAATTAATTGCCCGTTCCACGCTTCTGAAGGAATTCAGATTTTTCACCTCAACTTTGGTACCCATATCCAAAGAAACGTTCGCCTCCACCCTCATCTGCCCTTTTTCCATATCGGCATCGGAAATACCCAAATATCTAAAAATCAATTGTAATTCCTGAGCAAAATTCCTTGCTTCGATGGCCGAGGTAATATCCGGTTCAGTTACTAATTCCATCAAAGGCACGCCAGCCCGGTTAAAATCAACTAATGAGTGATCTCCTTTATCGTGCATCAGTTTTCCTGTATCTTCTTCTAAATGAATTCTTTGAATTCTAATTTTTTCCCCTTGTCCCGGGGTTATCAAAGGAATTTCCAAATATCCATTTTTACATAACGGCGCTTCATATTGTGATATCTGGTAACCCTTGGGTAAATCGGGGTAAAAATAATTTTTTCTTTCAAACCAACTTTTTTCAGCAATCTGGCAATTTAAAGCTAAACCGGCTTTAATCACCATCTCAACTGCTTCCCTATTAATCACTGGCAAAGAACCCGGTTGAGCCGTACAAACTGGACAAATATTAATATTGGGATTTTTTTCCAAGGGGTCATTAAGACAATCACAAAACATCTTTGTCTTGTTTTTTAATTCAACATGAATTTCCAACCCGATTGTAGGCTGATACTTTGCCATACTCTGTATCGAAACCTCGACTAAAATTAATTTTTATTTGGTGCTCCGCACCAGTCGAGGTTCTGATACGGGGCATATTTTTATCCTATCATTTTTAGGTTAATAAAAAAAGCCCCCTAATCAAAGGGCAAAGATTAAAATTTATTCTATTTATTCTATATTAAGAAACGTCGACTGCTTGGTCCTGAAAATTCAAAGATGGATTATTGGATAAAGCATTAAAAGTAACCTTGGCTCCAACCGGAAGGGCGAGAAAAAGATTCTCACCATAAGCATTTTTTGGGGCTTTTGCCCTTAAAATTCTAAAGGCCTTTCTGTGTTCTGCGATGTGTCCAAAATTGGGGAATATCGCTACCGGAATATCTTTGCCTGCAAACGAAGAAGTAAAAAGTTCATACCAGGTAGTTTTCTTGCCCCATTTAGGATATTCGATTTCACTGTCCCCGATAAATCTGCCCAACACAATACCTTTAATTTTATTAAAATGGCGGTGCAGAATAATTTCCTCAAACATTCTCTTGACATCACTTTTGTCCTCCCAAACCTCCTCTAATCCCAAAACTATCGGGCCGTCAAAATTCTCCAAAGGGTCAAATTTACTGCCAAAAAGATGGATAAGAGTCTTCAGATTGGTAGGTAAAAAATATCCTTCGGCTTTGCCGGGAATCAATACGTTAGCAAAAAACTCGGGACCATATTTTAAATCCATTTCACCCAAAAGAGCTTTTCTCAACGACTCTTGGGTGTTTTTATTATGAGAAGCCAAGCCAACAAGATTTGGGGCATGGAGTCCTGTTATACCCAAAGAAAAATTTGCATTTAAAAATACGCTGAAATCAGAATAACCGAAAAGAAGGGTTGGACGATTTTTAAAGGCCTCTATCACATTGGGACTGAGAGCCAGAAGAACCGAACTCGCCGCATAACCACCCTCAGCACAGCCAATTGCTTTTATCTCCGCATCATTGACCATACTTTCGAAATCTTCTCTCCTTTCCTGGGGCGTGCCGGCACTATAATCCTCAACCTTTTTAAAAATGTGTTTACCTAATTTAACTTTAAAACCCCATTTTTGAAGAATTTTAACACCACCGTCCAATCCCTTGGCTTCAACTGCTTCCGAAGGAGCGATCATGCCGATGGTATCACCAATTTTTAATTTTTGGGGTTTTATGATATTCATTATTTTGAAAATTCCCCAGAACAAATCATCCCAGGGAATTATATTTTTAAAAAGGCCTCTTAATAAAAACCGTTTAGCCTTCAATCTCAATACCCATATTCCTGGCAGTACCTTCGATTATTCTCGTTGCCGCCTCAATGTCGTTGGCATTTAAATCCGCCATTTTCTTTTCGGCAATTTCCTTGATTTGCTTTTTACTTACTTTGCCGACTTTGTCTTTTTGGGGCACGCCTGAACCCTTTTCAATGCCAGCGGCCTTTTTCAACAATTCAGCGGCTGGTGGAGTTTTTAACTTGAAATCAAAAGTCCGGTCAACGTAAATCGTGATTTCTACCGGGATAATATCGCCGGTTTTACCTTTGGTCGCTTCATTAAATTTGGAACAAAAATCCTGAATATTTAATCCGTGCTGACCCAAAGCAGGGCCTATTGGCGGGGCTGGATTTGCCTGGCCGGCCGGAATTTGCAATTTTACAATTGTTTTTATTTCTTTCGCCATAAATTTAAATCTTCTTTACTTGTAAAAAATCTAATTCAACGGGCGTTTCCCGACCAAACATATTAACCAAAACCTTAATCTTACCCTTGTCCTGGTCAACTTCACTTATCTTGCCGTCAAACTCTTTAAATGGTCCGTCCGTGATTTTTACCGCATCACCCACTTCCACCTCAATTTTATAAGTCGGCTCTTCTTTGGTTGCTCTTTTTAATAATTTCTGAATCTCCTCATCGGCAATCGGGATTGGCGTAATGCCTGCGCCGATAAATCCAGTAACCCGGGGAGTGTTTCTGACCACGTACCAAGAATTATCGTCAACAACCATTTCCACGAAAACATAATTGGGATAAACTTTTTCCTCAACAATGTATCTTTTGCCCCCTTTTATTTTTATTTTCTTTTCTTTTGGGACTAAAACATTAAAAATTTTGTCCCCCATATCCAAGGATTCGATTCTTTGCTTTAAATTTTGAGCTACGGTGTCTTCGGAAGCCGGATAAGTATGAATGGCGTACCAATGTTTTTCTCCGCTTACTACTTGTTTTGGCATATTATAATAAAAACTTACTAATTAAAAAGGTAAAAAGAAAGTCCAAACCGCCCAAAAAAATAGCTATAACAAAACTTAGCCCAATCACAATTAGGGTATATTTTATAACTTCGTCTCTCGTCAGCCAGTTTACTTTTTTCATTTCTACCCTGGTCTCTTTCAGGAAATTTACGATTCTGTCTAAAATTTTCATGGTTTTTAAAATGGCCCAAAGGCCATCATATTAAGAATATTCTTTTAAAAATTAAATGTCAAGGTTTTTTACGCTCTTAGCGTGAGTCTGAATGAATCTCTTGCGCGGCAGAACATCGCTGCCCATTAAAATGTCAAAAATTCTATCTGCTTCTTCGGCATCCTCAATGGTTACTCGCTTCATTATTCGTCTGACCGGATCCATGGTGGTTTCCCATAATAAGTTAGGGTTCATTTCTCCTAAACCTTTATAACGCTGGATATTTATGTCTCCGCCTTTTTCCTTTTTAAATTTTTCAACCGCCTTACTCTTTTCTTCTTCGCTATAAACGTAAACCAATTCCTTGCCTTTTTGTATCTTATAAAGGGGAGGTTGAGCAATATAAAGAAATCCACTTTCAATTATTTTTGGGAAGTATCGATAAAACAAAGTTAGAAGCAAGGTTCTGATGTGGGCACCGTCAACATCGGCATCGGTCATAATAATTATGTTCTGGTAGCGAAGCTTGGAAATATCAAAATCCTCTGAAATAGCACTACCCAGAGCAATAACCAAGGCCCTTACTTCTTTGGAAGCCAAAATTTTATCCAATCGGGATTTTTCAACATTCAAAATTTTACCCCTTAAAGGAAGTATGGCCTGAAAGTGTCTATCTCTTCCCTGTTTGGCACTGCCTCCGGCACTATCACCTTCAACAATGTAAAGTTCAGATTCCTGAGGGTCACGACTCGAACAATCGGCCAATTTACCCGGCAGGGTCATCCCCTCCAAGATACCTTTCCTTATAACCGTATCGCGGGCGGCCTTGGCTGCTCGGCGGGCTTTTTGGGCTAAAATCGATTTACCTAAAATAGAACGAGCGTCGTTGGGATTCTTCTCGAGAAATTCTTCAAATGTATCTAAAACAACTGCTTCCACCGTTGTTCTGGCGTCGGGGTTTCCCAATTTTGCCTTGGTTTGGCCTTCAAATTGGGGCTCTCTCATCTTAACGCTGACTACGGCAGTTAAACCCTCGTGGACGTCGTCTCCGCTTAAGTTGGAGTCATTTTCCTTTAAAAGGCCGTTTTTTCTGGCATAGTCGTTAAGAACCCTGGTTAGGGCTGACCTGAAACCGGTTAAATGCATTCCTCCTTCGCCCGTGTGAATATTGTTGGCAAAGCTTATTTCCAAATTTTCTATATCCTCGCTGTACTGTAAAGCCACTTCAACTAAAATATTATCCTTTTCCCTTTCAGCGTAGAAAATGTTGGGATTTATGACTTTCTTGTCCTTGTTTAAATGTCTGATATAAGAAACCAATCCGCCCTCGAAATAAAAAGTATGAGTCCGAAAAACCTTTTTCTTTCCGTCTTCCCTTTGGTCAATTATGGTAATCATTACGTTTTTACTTAAATACGCCTGTTGACGCAAATGATCCAAAATCTTGCTCCAGCTGAATTTTATGTCCTGAAATATTTCCGGGTCCGGTTCGAAAATAACATTGGTGCCGGAACCGCGACACTGCCCTTGTTTTTTAACTTTTGTGGTAGCTTTACCCCGAGAATATTCCTGAGTATAGATATAGCCGTTACGGCAAATCTCTGCTCTCATCCACCTGGAAAGCGCGCAAACTACGGAGACACCGACGCCGTGCAAACCGCCGGCGATTTTATACGATTCTCCGCCGAATTTGCCTCCAGCGTGAAGGGTGGTCATTACTGTTTCCAGGGCAGATTTTTTGGTCTGGGGATGTTTTTCGACAGGAATACCTCTTCCGTTGTCAGCTACGGCTACCCGATTATTGGGAAGAAGGGTTACTCCGATGCGGGTGCAATAACCAGCCATTGCCTCATCTAAACTGTTATCGAACACTTCCCAGATTAGGTGGTGAAGGCCGTCGGTGCCGGTTGAACCGATATACATGCCTGGTCTTTTTCTGACCGGCTCCAAGCCCTCTAAGACGTAAATGTCTTTGGCTTCGTAACTGGGTACTTTGTCCGTTTCTTTCGGCTCTTCAAGTGGGGTCCTTCCTGCGACTTTGGACGCCTTCTTAACAGTTTTTTTGGCGATTTTTTTAATCTCGGTTTTCTTGACTGTTTTTTTGATTTTCTTTTGCGCTTTCTTTTTAATAATTTTTTTCTTCGGCATATAAATAGTCTTTTAAATGGTTTTATTTCCGAACCTGCCAATCTTTATTTTTTTCCAGCTCTCTGATAATTTTTCTGTGAATCTTATCCACTTCTTCGTCTTTCAAGGTTTTCTTATACGACTGGTAAATGACGTGGAAGGCCAAATTCTTCTTTCCCTTAGGGATTTTTTCTCCTTCATACATATCGAATAAATCTACGTCCTGAACCAATTCACTACTTAAAGAATTAATTACATTTAAAACATCAGCCACCTTGTCCTGTTGCTTGACCAAAATTGCCAAATCCCTAACTGATGCGGGATAAGGAGAGGGCGGCTTATAAATCAATTCCTCTTCGGCCAATCTTAAAATTTTCTCGAAATTCAAATTAAAAGCTGCGACCGAGACCCTGATATTTAATTTACTTAAAATTTTTGGATTAATTTCGCCCAAGAAACCGATTTCTTCATCCCCTACTTTTACCTCGGCTGTGCCTGTTTCTTGCCAGAAAACTTCATCGGTCCAGTCGGGCGTAGCCTGATAATCGTCATACCAAAAATCGGTAATGCCTAATTTATTAAGCAAACTATCAATAACTCCTTTCAATTCATAGAAATTCTCTCCTTTTATTTTTTCCGAACTTCTGGCGATAATGCCGGTCAACATTTTTTCTTCTTTCGTCGCATCGTTTCGCGACTTGGTATCGATGGGTGCAAGACGATAAACTTTTCCTAACTCAAAGATTTTTATTCCCTGTTCATTTCTTAAAAAATTTTTTAAATTATTTTTTACGTTTTTTAACAAATTAATTAACAAATCTCGGCGTAAATATTTTAAGTCCAGACTTAAAGGATTTTCCAAATTTAGATAATCCTCCGTCTTAACTCCGAACTTCTTGATGTCGTCTTCCCCAATAAAAGAAAAATTATAAACCTCGGTAAATCCCAGCCCTTCGAAAATGGTTTTCACCTTGTTGGTTACGGTCGAATCATCGTCTGACTTTGCTGCCCCGAGCAATCCGAAAGGCTGCTTGGTCGGAATTCTGTCGTAGCCGATTAACCGTCCTACTTCCTCAATTAAATCTTCTTCTATTCCGATATCCTGCCTTATTGTGGGAACAACGACGGTTAAAGACGAATCGATGTCAAGGCCTAACAAGCTCAGCTTTTTTATTACCTCCGACTTGGAAGGTCTCAGCCCTAAAACGCTTTCGATTTTTTCTAAATTTAATTTTAATCTTTTGGGTAAAACTTTTCTGGGGTAAATGTCGATTATGCCCTTGGCAACTCTCCCCCCGATTAACTCGGCCACTCGGTTAATTGCTTCTTCGGTTAAGTTCGGGTCTAAGCCGTATTCAAAGCGAATTGACGCCTCGGTCCTGATGCCGGTCTTTCGGGTGATAGCTCTTACCGCATGAATGTCAAAATTGGCAGATTCCAAAATAATTGTCTTTGTTTTATCGCTAATTTCGGCCTTTTTACCGCCCTTTACACCGGCTAGGGCTAAAGGACTTTTCGCATCGGCAATGACTAAAACATTTCCATCCAGCTCACATGTTTCATTATCCAAGGTGGTGATTTTTTCTCCTTTTTCCGCCCTTCTTACAATGATTTTTCTACCATCTAATTTTTCATAATCAAAAGCATGAAGGGGTTGACCAGTTTCAAACATTACGTAATTTGCTGCGTCAACAACGTTATTAATCGCTTTCTGTCCCAGGGCCTTTAATCTTTCCTGCATCCATTTCGGGGAAGAACCGATTTTTATATCAGTAATTATCCGGGCCGTATATCGGGGACAGGCATCTTTATCCTTAATCTCAACTCTGACAAAATCCTGAGATTTTATTTTCTTATCCTCATTTGGTTTCGCTTTTGGCTCCTTAAATTTCAAATCCAAAAGCGCGCTACACTCGCGCGCCACACCGATATGACTCAAACAGTCATGAGCCCGATTCGGCAAAACATCAATATCCAATATTCTGTCCTCGCCACTCTTCTCTGTTCTGTTTGCCCCGAAAGAATGAAGAGTCAACAATTCGACCATTTTCTCGGGTCTGGGCAGTTTCTTGATATATTCTTTTAACCAATTATAGGATATTTTCATACTTATCTGTTTTCTTCCTCTTGTTGCTGTCTCATTACCAAAGGTTCAAGTTTTTCCGACATCAAATTGATAGCTATTATCCTAGAATTGCTTGAATCTTTTTCCGCTTCCGCTTCTTTTTCGGCCCCGCTGTGAAGCATTTGGAATTCCTTCCAATTGAATTTCTCCTCCGGTTCTTTATTTAGTATAAATCTGTTAAATAGTTCGAACATTTTCAATTCCGGTTCGCCCAAGTCTTTCACTTTGATTGCCTCCAACCTCTCTTTCAATTGACGGACTTCCAAATCCTTCTCATTGGTTTTGAGTTTTTCTATTTCGTTTTCTATCCATCCACCGAACCTTTCTCTTAATTTTTTCAGTTCTTCGCTTTCCCCTTTTTTGAATTTGTCAATTGATTCTCGCATAATTTTTCCGCTCCCTCATCAGCGGGAATTAAAACTGATTAATGAAATTTAGATCACCTGAATAAAGCAATCTAATGTCGTTTATTTTGTATTTAAGCATAGCGATTCTATCTATGCCTACGCCAAAGGCAAATCCCTGCCAATTTCCCGGCACGTAACCAACCGCCTTAAAAACATTGGGATGGACCATGCCCGCACCCATAATTTCCAGCCACTCGCCGGAAGGATATCTCATCTCGATGTCGAACCCGGGTTCAACAAACGGATAATAACTCGGTACCATCCTCGTCTTCACCTCTTCGCCGAATAATTTTCTAAGAAATTCTCCGATTATCGCCTTAAAATTGGCAATACTAATCCGTTTATCTACCATTAATCCTTCCAATTGATAAAAGGTGTGCGAATGAGACGCGTCGGTGGCTTCGTAACGAAAACAGCGGCCCGGCACAATAATCCGAAAAGGCGGATTATTCTTTTCCATAAACCTTACCTGCATCGGGGAGGTATGAGTCCTTAATAATAATTTTGAATTTTTAATTTTGAATTTTGAATTATTTTTCAGCCAGAACGTACTCCAAGCATCGCGCGCAGGATGGTCCCGGGGAATGTTTAAGGCATCAAAATTGTAATACTCATTCTCTATGTCCGGTCCTTCCACTACGGAAAATCCCATTGATTGAAAAATTTCTTCGACTTTCCTCATAATCAAGGTCAAAGGATGCAGATGCCCACGAATTATTTTTATTCCCGGAGCAGTAACGTCAATCTTGGTAGCTTGTATCTTGTGTTTTGTGTTTTGTATTTCTCTTTTTTTGCTTTCAAACATTTTATTCGCCTCAATCTTCAAGTGATTTGCCTCGATCCCGATTTTTTTTCTCTCTATCATTGGTAAATCTTTCAGGGATTTCAAAATGTTGCTGATTTTACCTTTGCGACCAAGATATTTTATCCGATAATGCTCCAAATCGGCCAAGGTCTTAACCTTAACCAATTCGTCTAATGCTTGCTTTTTTATTCTCTTAATATCCATGACTTAAAAATAAAAGAAAAACAATAATTAAAGCAATTATAATTCTTATCCAAAGGGGTATTTTCAAATATGTTCCGATTAAATTTAAAATTCCCGAAGCAAGTCCGAACAAAACCACATAAAAAATAACAATCAGAAAAGGACTGGCTTTAAAGGGGTCAACGGAATATAAAATAATAACAAAAATTATGAAAAAAACAAGGATTATAATCAAATTAATTCCAATAAAAAATCTCTGCTTCATGGGGTTTACATCCTTTGAATATATACTTTAATTTTACCCCAAAATTAATCTAAATGCAAATAGAAAAGGGCTCTTAAAAGCGCCTTTTTCTTGGCGGACCCGAAGGGATTTAAACCCTCGATCTTCTCCGTGACAGGGAGACGTGTTAATCAGGCTACACCACGGGTCCAGGTAGTGACAGGGGTGGGGATTGAACCCACGACCTAGGGCTTATGAGTCCCTCGCTCTAACCAACTGAGCTACCCTGCCAAGTTTACGCTGAGCAAAGTCGAAGTGTTGCGGGGGTTGGAATTGCACCAACGATCTTCTGGTTATGAGCCAGACGAGATACTACTTCTCCACCCCGCTATAAATGTAAATGAATCATAATATAAATTTTATAATTTTGCAAGCTACAATATTTTCAAATCCTGCAATGCTTTTTGGTAAAGCCCTATTATCTTTCGGACATCTGTTTCACTTAAAATAAAATTGGAATCCTCAATAATGTTGTCCCTGACCTTGCAAATCCCTTTAATTTCTTCCATATTGGTAATTTTAATTTCTGCCTCGGGGCCGAGATTTTCTAAGATATGATTAAAAATTTTATCCGCTTCCAAAACCGCCAATTTATAATTCGCTTCTATATCGGTATTTAAATTCTTTTCGATCTTTAACCATTTTTTTGCTATCTTCCCCCTGTTAAAAACCGCCGACTCTTTAAGTTGCCACACTGAGCTGCGCATTCGGCCTTTAATGTTTATCCTTATAAGAAGCATAATTATAAGAACAAGAAATACTAAAGAAATTATAATAGAAACTATTTTCGCCGTAAAAATGATTTCTCTCCAGCGATAGGAGTCAAAAAACAGAACTAATTTTGCCCACCAATCGCCAAAAAATTTTATGGCCTGGGCAAGAGCTTCCAATTCTCTTTGAGCAAGCGTATCATTGATGGAATTGTTCATAGATTTGGGCAATTTCCAAAACCGAGTCATCTTTAAATTGAGGACCGATGATTTGAAGACCTATCGGCAGACCGTCTATCTTGCCGCAGGGCAGAGATATTGCCGGCAGGCCGGCTAAGTTGACCGGCACGGTATAAATATCGGATAAATACATAGATAAAGGGTCTTTCCTTTCTCCGATTTTGAAAGCCGGAGTAGGAGTAGTGGGGGTCAGAATAAAATCCACTTCCTTAAAAACCCTCTCAAATTCTTGTCTTATCAGTGCTCTTACTTTCTGGGCTTTATTGTAGTAAGCATCCCGATAACCGGCCGACAAAACATAGGTTCCTAACATTATTCTTCTTCTAGGTTCCTCTCCCAGCCCCGCGGCTCGGGTCTTCAGATAATTCTCCAGTAAATTTCTCTCTTTTTTGGAAAAACCGTATTTTATGCCGTCGTAACGGGCCAAATTAGCACTAACCTCGGCAGTCATGATAATGTAATAAACAGCCAGCGCATATTCGCTACAGGGTAAACTGATTTCTTTTATTTCAAACCCCAGATTCGAAAATCCGTTAATCTCTTTTTCAACTTTTCCCCTTAATTTCAGGTCAATCCCCTGACCAAAAAACTCTTTAGGGATGCCAACGCGTAAATTGCGACCGGAATTTCGGAGCTTTCCCAAAGCAACACTGGTTGAATCCAAAAAATCTTTTCCTTTTATAACGTTAAAAATTAATTGAATGTCTTCTATATTGTTGGCTAATGGTCCAATCTGGTCCAAGGACGAGGCCATGGCAATTAAACCACATCTGGAAACTGCGCCATAGCTCGGCTTAAAGCCGGTAATTCCGCAAAAAGCGGCCGGCTGGCGGATTGAGCCGCCGGTATCAGAGCCCAAAGCAGCTAAACAATGATTTGCCGCCACGGCCACGGCCGAACCACCTGAAGAACCACCCGGTACTCGATTGATATCCAGAGGATTTTTCACCACTCCGTAGGCCGAATTCTCGGTTGAAGAACCCATGGCAAATTCGTCCAAATTGGTCTTGCCGAGAATTACAACGCCGGCCTCTTTTAATTTTGTAATTATTGTAGCGTCATAGGGAGCAATGTATTTTTCCAGGATTTTAGAACCAGCGGTAGTTTTATATCCTTCAATCAAAATATTGTCTTTTATAGCCATCGGGATTCCTTCTAAGGGACCGATTTTTGACCTTGAAGAAATTTTATCGTCAATTTTCCCTGCCTGTTCCAAGGCTAATTTTTCAGTTAAATTCAAAAAATCATTAAGATTTTTATTCTCTTTTTTAATCTTGCTCAAATAGCCCTTAGTCAATTCGAGGCAGGAATATTTTTTCTTAATTAACCCCTCACGGGCTTCAGAAATTGTCTTCGGCAAATCCATAATTTTACTCCAATATCTTCGGAACTTTATAATAATCCCCTTTCTTGGACGGCGCCTCTTTTAATATCTTGTTTCGGATTTCGGATTTCGTGCTTCGGATTTCATCACCTCTGGTGATGTTCAGTAATCCCGTTACCTGATTTATCGGCCCGACTTTTGAAGTATCAATCTGATTCAGTTTTTCAAAATAATCCAAAATCGAGGATAGTTCATTGGTAAGCTTTTCCTTTTCTTCTTTCGCCAACTCAATCCTCGCCAACTTGGCAATATGTTCCATCTGTTCTTTGGAAATCATATTTTTATTTTATCATTTCTAAAAACTCTTTTTCGCTAATTATTTTAACTCCCAGCTTTTTGGCTCTATCGTATTTTGAGCCCGGCTCTGAGCCGACAACCCCGAAATCAACATTTTTTGAAACCGATGATGAGACATCGCCACCTAACTCTCTGATCAATTCCTCTGCCCGTTCTCTTGTTATGGTCTCTAATGCTCCAGTAAAAACAAAAGTTTTGCCTTTTATTTTCGGATTTATTTTTCTTTCTTTTTCTTTAATTAATTTTATTCCGAGCTTATCTAACCTCTGCAAAAATTCCAGATTTCTTTTGTCTTTGAACCAACGATGGATTGACGCGGCTACCTTGGGTCCAATGTCCTGTATTTTTTCCAATTCTTCCACTGATGCATTTTTTATTCCCCCCAAACTTCCCAGATATTTTTTCAGATCAAAAGCAGTCTCTTCGCCGACCTGGGGTATGCCCAGAGCGAACAAAAACCTTTCTAAATTTATTTTCTTTTTTGACTGGATTGAATTAATTATGTTGGAAGCCGACTTTTCGGCAAATCTCTCCAAGTGTTTTATGTCGCCTTCTTTTAATAAAAACAGATCAGCCGCGTCTCTAATCAACCCCTCATCAAGAAATCTGTCAACAATCTTGGGACCCACGCCAACAATATCAAAAGCATTTTTTGAGACAAAATGATATATTTTCTCTCTTAAAATCGCTCCGCAGTTTTTTTCCGAACAACGATAAGCTACCTCGCCCGGAAGTCTTTTTATTTCCGACCTGCAAACAGGACACTTGGCGGGAACTTTTATTTCTTTTTCATGGTCTGTTCTTAAATGCTTAAGAACTTTTATTATGTCGGGAATTACGTCACCCGCCCGACCAATAATCACCGTATCACCGATTTTTACCTCTAGTCTTTTTATTTCGTCGAAATTATGAAGAGTAGCGTGGCTGATTGTTACACCCCCAACTTCGACCGGCTTTAAAACCGCCACCGGCGTTAAAACCCCTGTCCGACCAACTTGCCAAATTATGTCTTCGATTATGGTCGTCGCTTGTTTGGGTGAAAACTTATAAGCGATTGCTCCTCGCGGCGCTTTGCCGATTACTCCCAATTTTCTAAAAACATCGTTTTCGTTCACGATTACCACTATACCGTCAATTTCATAATCAAGCCTCTCCCTATCTTTCTGCCAATGATTGCGAAACCCTTCAACCGCCTTTAAATCCTTGCAGAATCTGTTGTTGGGATTGATTTTAAATCCGAAAGCTTTAAGTATTTTATGTTCATCTTCATGGAAAATCTGACCAAGATCGGTTATTAAAGCATAAGCGAATGAATCCAAGTGCCGGCTGGCTGTAATTTTTGGGTCGAGTTGGCGAACCGAACCGGCAGCCAGATTTCTTGGATTGGCGTAGGTCTTTTCTCCTTTCTTTTCAAGGTCTTTATTAATTCTTTTAAACTCCTCTCTGCTTAAAAATACTTCTCCTCTCACCACTAATTTCTTGGGCCATGATTTGAAAATTCTTTTAGGGATATAGGATAATCCTTCTTTTTTTAAATTTTTTATCACTTCTTCTTTCGCCAGCAATCTTAAGGGAATTGCCCCGACTGTTTTTAAGTTCTGGCTAACGTCTTCACCAATCAAGCCGTCTCCCCTGGTCGCTCCGACTTTCAAAATCTCATTTTCATAAACCAGTTCAATAGCCAAACCGTCTATTTTAAGTTCGCAGTAAAAACCGCCCTTATGAAAACCCTTAACTATTTTTTCGTTCCTCTCTATCCAACCCCTCACTTCCTGCTCATCAAAAGCATCGTTGAAAGAAAGCATGGGTGCGGGGTGACGAAATTTTTCAAACTTATCTAACGGCTTTCCGCCAACTCTTTGAGTCGGAGAATCCGGGGTAATTAAATCGGGAAATTTGAGTTCCAGTTCCTCCAATTCGTTTTTCAAGGTGTCAAAAGCAGAATCCGGAATTTCTGACTTATCTAGAACATGATACAAATAACTGTAATGGCGAATTTCTTTTTTTAATTTTTCGATTCTTCCCCTGGCCTGGTTCTTGTCCATAATTTTTATTTTCCTAATTTGCTCTCAATCATTTCGGCGAATTTATAATAGGACTGAACGCCAACAAGCGGCTCCCCGTTAATGAAAAAGGTTGGCGTTCCTTGTCGGTCCGATGGGATGTTAGCTTTTTTAAAATCGTCCATCCCTTGTCTGTACCACTCCTCCGCCTTTGTTTTATATTTGCCCGAATCGTAACATTGGCTAAATTCGTTTTGATTAAGACCGGCATCTCGAGCAAAGGTCTTTAAATCTTCCGCTTTCTGTACGTTCGAGATATTGTCAAAAAGATAATTATGATATTCTAAAAACTTTCCCTGCTCATTCGCGCATAAAACCGCCTGGCTCAGTTCATAGGGCGGGAAAGGCCGTAAAATAAGTTTCACCTTACCAGCGCTGACGTAGTTTTCCACGATAAGCGGCCTTACTTCGTCTTCGAACTGCTTACAAAAATCGCAAGCATAGCTGTAATACTCAATAATGGTCACGGGCGCATTGGCATTACCTATCCGAATATCCTCTTGGGATACCTGGGTTTTTATATTCGCAAGCTTCGGGGTTCCGCTTTCGGAATTTGAACCTGGCAAAAAACCTTTTCCCCACTGATTGTAGGCAAAAGCAGCTATAACCAAAAGCAGAATTACAATCACTAAGCTCTGGAGATTGATTTTTTTCTTTTGTTCTTCCATGAATGTTTAAAATTTAACACATTAATTTTAAACCAACAAGGCCGCCCCAATCGCTCCGGCGTATTCACCAAGTTTGGCACGGACAACCGGAGTTTTCCTGGCCAAAGGCGAAAGAATATTCTTTCTCATCTCTTTTCTAGCTGGCTTTAATAGAAATTCACCGGCTCCGGCAATTCCACCACCAATCACAATAATATCAGGATTTAAATTATCAACAATATTAGCCAAACCAATTCCTAAATATTCTCCGGTAATCTGCCAAATTTTTATAGCTTTTTTGTTCTTTCCCTTGGCTATTTCGTGTAAAGTTATTGTATCTATTTCTTGACCAAAGATTTCCTCGGCTGTTTTTCTTATCCCTCTCTCACTAATATATATTTCTAAGCATCCTTTGCTGCCACAACTACATTTTCGACCACCCCTTTTAATTATCATATGACCGATTTCTCCGGCTGTGCCTCTGGCACCGTGAAGAATTTTTTTATTCAAGACAATCCCTCCTCCGACGCCCGTTCCCAATCCCAATCCTACAACCAATTTTTTGTTTTTCCCCGCTCCCAAAATCGCCTCGGCCAAAACCAAACCATGGACATCGTTATCAACAATGGTCTTTATTTTAAATCTCTTCTCAACTAATTTAGCCAAGTATAGACCCTTCAATCCCGTAACATTCGGTGGATTCAATACTTTCTGATTTTTAAAATCAACCGGTCCGGCCACTCCGATTCCGATTCTTTCGACTTTTTTATCTTTTTTAAATAAAAATTCTATACACTCGAAAATCTGAGCGATTAATATCTTCCTGTCGCTTTTGGATTTGGTTCTAATCTTAATCCTGGCAAGCACTCTGCCCTTCCCGAATAGAACTCCTTTTATATTTGTCCCCCCAATATCAATACCAATAGTCATAAATTTAAAACAATTCCTTGGCTCGATTCCAAAACCCGTCATCGCCTCTTTCCTTACGCCAATACCACCACTCTACCCCCCATGGATAAGCTTTCTCAAATCCTGCTTTACGGGTATATTCCAGCACATCGTTAAATTGCTCAAAATTCATGGAAATATCTTGTTCCTCATTAGTCATATCCTGAACCGATTTATCACCCCAGGGTTCGGCCTGAACCTCTATGGCAATTATCTCGTCGATATCAAAAAGAAACTTAATTAAATTGCTTTTTCTTTGATAAAAAACCGGCGGGATGGGATATTTGACGTAGCCCAATGTTTTACTCCACACCTTACGGTAAAGCGAGGTCCCGATGATATCACCTCTTCTTGCCCCCCCTATCCAGGTACTAAATTCCCCACTTTCGGTTATCATTATCGGAATTGAGCGGGTCGAATTCAGATGCCTGACCAAGGCGATTTCCTTATCCAGAAATTCCTTATCCAAACCAGGACATTTACCAAAGGTTCTTAAAAACGGTTCGTTTTCTATCTGCCAGATTTTAATACTCGGTCTGTCCTTAAAATAATTTACCGTATTGGAGATAAAAACCAAAATTTTTTCCTCTTTCTCTTTTTCCGAAAGATTTTCAGCCCAAGTCGGCTCAAAACATTCGGGCCAATGGGGCATTCTTCGGCCCAAAGCAAAAATCGCCTGTCCCCCGTGTCTCTCAATTTCCAAAAGCTGCCACTCCAAATCGTCAAAATTATATTCCCCTTCTTCCGGCTCAATCTCGTCCCAGTAGGCTATAACCCTTATTTTTTTGACTTTCAAATCATCCAAAATCGCCAAAAACGTTTTTTGCCAGTCCAGACCCAAATCAAGGGCGTATCTTTTACTGAACGTCACTCCCCATTCCACTTTTTCTGCCGGATTAGGTTTACCGACAAAAAGATAAATAAAAATTATCAAAAAAACAACCAGCAATATCAAAAAAATTATTTTCAATATTTTTTTCATCTAAATTTAGGATATCTGTAAACTGCAATTATCTTTCTTTTATTATTGTAAGTCCAATGATGAAAACTTATCGCCTTTATCCCATCAGAATGACTTATTGTTTTCTTATTGCCAATATAAAATCCCATATGCGAACGAATTCTCCCTTTATCCGATTTCTTTTCCTGCCAAACAACAACATCGCCTACTTTAACTTCTTTTAAAGAAATTTCTTTCCAACCGTTTTTCTTCATGTCTTTTATCGCTCCTTTAATCGTGGCATGCCCCTCGGAAATCAAGCCCCAAATCAAAAGCAGATTAGAAACGAAAAAGGCACAGGAAAGCTCGCCATCTTCAGTAGCATCAAATTTTCTACCATTCTTTTCCAGATAAAGATTGCGGAACATTCTTGTTCCAACCGCATTTTTTATCATTCTCAAATAAGATTCGTATATCAGAATCTTTCCCATGCATTAATTATAGCTGATTTTTGGACAAAAAAACACCCCGCTTCATAGAAGCAAAGGGTGCCGGCTCGTGTCGAGAGGGCTGATTAGATTGCGGATTTCGGGGGGATGCTGAAGGGCTTTCTCCAGAATTCTTCTGGGAATTTCCCTTGGGATCTGATAAGAGAGTTCTCTCGCTTTTTCCTGTGACTGCGGATCGATTTTCTTTCTGACTTCATCCAATTCCCTGACAAGCCGTTGAACTTTTTTGGAAACCATGTCCCCTCCTTTTTATCTAAAATGCGCACCAAGGTGCAAGATATAATATTATCAAATTTGTTTATTCTTGTCAACCCCGTAGTTCACCACAGGGTCAATATTTAAACTCTGCCTCAGCTGTAATATCTTTTTCAAATTCCTCGCAACCTCTGGCAAAAAGGCGAATTTGGGGAACAATCTTTGCACCGTTTAGATAATTCAAGGATTTGCCTTCATTATCAAGACACTTCCCGCCCCTGACGTTCTTGCATTTCAGTTCAATTATAAACTCATATTCCAAAACAGCTGCTTTATCGTAAGGATATAAATCTCCCAGAGGATAATCAAGTTCAATCAACATATACTCGTCACCACCGAGTTTAACTTCTTTTTCATAATCATTAACTATTAAAATTATCTTTGACACGTAAGAACTCTCCAACGCATACACTTGGTCGTCTCTATCGCTTAATTTCTCACTGAAAAAATATAACCATAATTTCATAATATCAAAAACGGTATTAAAAGGGGCATTAATTCTGTATTTACCCAAATTTACTCTGGTGACGCTGCCGTCCTTTTTTATTTCCCAAATCTTGTCGAGCTCTTTTACTGTGGCTGATTCAAGGTGGTGCGGCCCGGCACAGCCATAGATAGCAAGTTGCTCAAAGGTCAGGGGTATTGCTCTTTTGGGATTTTCTAATGGCGAAATCGGCTGAGGTTTATAACTCGAACTCTGCTCTTCCTCTTCTGGTTGCGGTTGCTTCTTTGGTCTGTTTCGGTAATCCAAATAAAGAAAAACACCCACGACAATAATCGCGAGAATAATCGGAGCAATTATCTGCCATTTTATTTTTCTCTTGCCCGTTTCTTCCATATTTTACAATTTTAATCTATTTTTATTGATTTGTCCACCAATTTTGCTTTTTTAACACTTTCTATTATAATTAAATATTATGCCCCGAAATAGCAAAAATTTAAAAAAGAAGATTTTCCTTATTGTGGGCGGTATTGTCATTTTAGTCATTCTTGTTGCCGGCGGTGCAACGGCTGGGTATTTTTATTTCAAGCATACGCAAAAAAATCCTACAGCGCCAGAACAAACCGCTCAAGATATTTACATAGAATTTCTGTCCGAAATTTATGACAAAATCCAAGAAAACTATTGGAATAAAATAAGCGATGAAGAATTGTCAAATCTCTTTAAGTTGGGTACGGAAAAATTAACCCAGGCCCCTCAAAACCTGGAATCGTCAGATAAGCAAGGCGTCGACAAAATGGTGAGCGGGGTAATAAAAAATATGGATGAAGAAAAAAAGAAGACGTTTTCAGCCCAATTGGCTCATCTGGTTCTTTGGAATTTAAAACCATTCGGCAGAAGCGCTTTATACGTCAAACAGGATGAAGAAAACCTGCAAAACAGAGTTGAAAACGTCAATCCGGAAACCGGAAAAGTTGAACCGACAGTTTTCGGAAACCTGGTCACGCCAAATATTCTTCACCTTTACATTTCCAAAATTTCACCGACAACGGTTGATGACCTGAACAAAGAAACCCAAAAATTTGATAAAGGCGAAACGCTCAACGCCCTCATCATTGATTTAAGAGAAAACGTCGGCGGCTCCCTTGATGTCTTACAGTATCTTTTGGGACCGTTTATAGGATCGAATAATTACGCTTTTGAACTCTTTCAGCAAGGCAATTATGAACCATTTAAAACGAAACTCGGCTGGCTGCCAAGTTTGGTAAGATATAAAAAAGTGGTAATCATGGCTGACGAAAATACCCAGTCCTCAGCCGAGGTGATGATTTCCACCCTTAAAAAATATAATGTCGGGGTTTTCGTGGGAACGAAAACCAAGGGCTGGGGAACCATAGAAAAAGTTTACGAAATAGATAATCAAATCGACGCCAATGAGAAATATTCAATATTTCTTGTTAATCACTTGACTCTCCGCGACGACAACCAGCCCATTGAAGAGGCCGGGGTTGAACCGACAATTGACATAAACGAGTCGGGTTGGGAAAGCAAACTTCTTGAATATTTTAATTCCAGTGAATTGGTAAATGCGGTAAAGGAAATCTGGAATACGCCGCCAAGCCAACTTTAAATATATTTCAATCAAAACAAAAAACGGCGACTCGCCGTTTTTTGTTTTGATTAACGAAAAGTTTAAGCTTCTTTTCGACTGCGATAACAATCCCGACAATAGATTTCCTGACCCTCTTTGGGTTGGAATGGAAGTTCGGTTATCTCGGCACCGCAACCCGCACACTTCCAGTTTCCCTGAAACATCCTTCTCTGGAAATTGCCTCTATTGCCCCGTCTCTCGTTTAATCTTGCCTGATGGCAATCACGGCAATATATCGGCAAATCTCCGGAAGGTTGAAAGGGAAGTTCGGTTATCTCGGCACCGCATTGACTGCATTTCCAATCCCCCTGAAACATCTTTCGGGCAGGTACGTCATCGCCTTGTTTCTTGACTACCACGATAATAAAATTTCACACAAAACAATTTACGAAAAATAAACGATATCGATTATTTTAACGAAATAAGTTGTGATAGAAATTTGACTACGATTTATTAACGACCTTTTAAATTTTTACCCTGCACAGCCCAAAAAGTCCAATCTTTAGACCAAAGATAAACAACTGGTTTAAATTAAGACTTTCAGTGCCCCCCTCTTTGAGGGAGGGTGTGCAGGGTTTACGGCTGAAGAATGTCTTCAGTCCGATTATCAATTGAAATGATTACTTCTTGAACTATCGGAATAAATTGCTTTAAGGTCTGAGTGATCTCGGCTCTGATTGCCGCTACCCTACAGGAACCGCCAACCTGAAATTCTAATTGTTCATTAAAATCAATTCTGGCGATTCCATCTTCTATGTTTAAACTTTGAATTTCGACGCCCTGATTAATGGAGGTGAAAAAACCTTCTGATTTTTCTTGCTCGGTTGGCCCTTTTAATAATTCTCTAACTGCCGCGCCTGCTACGTCCTCGGTTAAAGGAATCTGCCTCTCAACCGGAAAAACTTTGTTACAAGAATATTCAGGGTCCATCTCATTGTTATTAAAATAAAGTTTAATCGTAATCTTATCCGAATTATTGGAAACGCCGATAATAATCGGCAGCCTGAATTCTCCGGCATTCTCGGGAAGACCCGATGGGTTGTCTTTTTCGAAAATCAAAGTTCCGTACATAGCCGCCGAAGAGGTCCACTCAAGCTCGGCCTTAAAAGGTACGAAACCCTCGGTCATCCAATCACTCTGGGCTTGGGCAATGGCAACTGCTATCTGGTTGCCATTTTCATCTAAAAGTCGAATCGGGAACGAGGCCTCGAAAAACCAGGTCCCCCTTGCCCTGCCCTCAATCAAAAGCGGACTGGAAATAACCTGATTTTTTTCCGGATAATCAACGATGACATCGGAATTTTCCTCTTCATCGGGCATTATCGGCTCTACGCTCTTATGATGGATATAAAAATAAAATCCAATTGCTCCGGCAATCACTATTACAAGCACTATAACTAATATAACGTGCTTTTTCATAATAAAAAACAGTTAAACCTTAACTGCTCCTTTTCTTACGATTGTAATTCTGCGATTTCGAATTTGGACCAAAGTTGAAGGTAGCCATTTAAGTATACCATTATCAGTATAGAAGTCAATGGCTTCCATAAATCAACAGGTCGTATGAATCAAGGCATTCACCCGTTTGCCTTCTTTAATTTTCTGGTTATAAATTTCTACGGCTTCTGGAGTGGATACGGCAATCAATTCGATTTCCTTCTTTGCCAAAGTATCCTCCAATTCTCCGTCAACATTCATCACGCTGCTCTGGCCAGTGCCGATAATGATAATTTCCGGATTTCCTTTAAGTAATTCATCCCGTTCCCAGTCGCCTATCCTGTGGCTGGTGCCGAACAGTTTTTCCAGTTTTTCGTAATCCCTCTCCATCACCGAATCGCCGATAATCAAAACCTGATGATATTTTTTACCATCAATGGTTATTTCTCCGAATTCGGTTGAATCAATGTGAGGCATTTTACAAAACCGGGGTTAAACAATTATTGAATAAATTCACCTGAGTATTATATTCATCGATTAAATTTTTGATTTCTCCGACCAAATTGTTGTACTGGGCAACCAAGTCATTATACTCTTCGACCCTCTGGTTGTAATTCGGGTCTCGCCTTGGTTTCATGCCTTGAATCTCAACCAACAATTCCTGTAATCTGGCTTCCAACTTCTTAAGCTGGTCGCGGTCCGTCTCAATTTCGGTTTTGATTGTCTCGTCGGGTTCGGGACAGGCCGAGAGCGGTAAAGCAAAATGCTGAACCGCCAGCCAGGTGGTCTTACCTTCGAGGGTTCCTTTTATCACTGCCACCCCTATCTCGCTGTAATTCTTGTTCAAAATGTTTTCCCGATGACCCGGGCTGTCCATCCAGGCCTGAACCAAAGTTTCATCGTTTTCGAAATTACCCAAAGCCAAATTCTCACCAATGGAAATAAATTCATACCCGACCTCGGCAGCTAAATCCCCTATTCCAACCCCTGTTGGAGAAACGTGACCGAAATATTGATTCCGCAACATGTCTCCCGCTTTCAGCATGGCGGTATTATCCAATTTCGAATTCTCTTTAAGGGCCGGGAGACCGTATTTCGCCCGCTGGATGTTCGTCCATTTAATTACTCCGGCTTTGGTTAAAAATGCTTCTGGGGCATCGGATTCGGAACGCAGTGGCGGAGGAGTGGAAATCTGCTTTTCTATCTCTTGCATCACGAAATCCCCAACTCCCTTCTCAAGTTCGGGCAATTTAAGATAAAGCTTGGTATACAAACCCACTACCTGATTCCAGAAAAAGAGGGATCCGCCGACAAAAATCAGACAAATTATAAAAATCAAAATTACTATCTTTAGTATCCTGAATTTTCTCATTATTTTTATTCTATCTCTTTCCCTGATTGTTTTCAAATAAAAAAGCGGGCGGAAGCTCTGCTTCCGCCCATTCGGGGTCGGTTCTAATCGCTTGTGGACGGCCGTGGCACCGCCATACCTTTTAGCCATTTGTCCCTCATTAGCAACCTGTACTCCATCTCTTTGTTTCCATTAACCCTCGCTTTGAGGATCAGTAAATCGGTGTCATCACCGTATCTTCTGAATTTGTCCACAGCTGGAACAAGCTTCTGGTGAAATGCATCGCCAAGATCATAGATCTTGTCATGAAGTTCCTTATCAGTTTTTCCTTCCTCGAAAAAGATCTGAATCCGTAAACTATCTGGGAGACCAAAACTCGCTAATGGATCGGGAATTTCCGTGGAAAAGTTCTTTTCGAAGACGTTCTGGCCAACGGGGATTCCGATCGCTATACCGCCGATAATCCCAAGAAAAAGGGCAACCAAAAAAAGTCCGAAATCTTTTTTCATTTGTCTGACCTCCTATTATGTTTCAATTATATCATTTAAATGACTGAATGTCAAGGGTTTTAGATTTTTAACTCAATGCCATTATAAGAACGGCGATAATCAAAATTATGCCCAGAGAATAAAGCAAGGTAAAACCCAAAATAGACAGAGCTTCTTTGGCTTGTTTGTTCTTTAAAAACAAATAAGCCGAATAGCCGAAAACAATGGAGCCGGAAACAGCCGCAGAAAAAACCAGCAGAATAAGTATAAAAACCGACCCCCAAAATCCTACCGGAGCGAGAAATATTTTCCCGAACAAATTTAATACTCCGACAACCAAAGCGCAATAAGCAACCACTCCCAGGGCCTGCAGTAAACCGATTGTTGATGGATTAAGTTTTTTCATATGTTTTCTTTCTACTGAAAATGAAAATATACAAAATTTCCAATATAGCCACGGTATTAAGAATAAGCAGGGCTATAAACCAAGTCTTATGAGTATTTCGGGCTGCTTTCCAAAGAGCCACCCCCTTCCAGGGTAAAGTCCATATAATAATCAACCAGGTAAGCCAGGGGTTTTGATTTAAAAATTGAGATAAGTCAAACATATGCTTAAATTGTTTAATTATTATACTTTTATTATATCCTAAAATCAATTTTTTCAAATTCGGTCTGGGAATTAAAGTTCGGGAAATAAAAAGCGGGGTCTAACCGCTTCTCCCTTTCTGGGACAAGTTTTGGCTAAAAAACTTTTTTCGGTTTAGACCCCGTGTTTTCTCATGTTTTCTATGAATGTGGTAAAAAGTGCGCGGGGGTTTGCCGCAGGCCCCATCCGCCAGCTCATGGTTTGGTTGGAGGCCGATCTACTTAGGCATTCCCCCCGAATTTATGTTTCCATTATATCACTCCCCTAAAAATTGTCAACCCATTCACCTTTATTAGAGATAAAAAGAGCCAAATGGAAATTTAGAGCATAACAATATCAAAGACCGCTCACAGTATCTCCTCTGAAAAAGGTGAAGGGTCAATCCCCGTGATGGAAATATATCTCACATTTTATCTTATTTTCTCGGCAAAAATCCCTGATTTTCTTTTCTTCTTTATCCCAGTAATTATCATCTCCTGACCAAATTTTTTGATATTTGTTTACCAGCTCCGGCTTATTTCTTTTTAAAAAATTGATAATATTCAACTGGACCGAAAAATAAGGATTTAGATTTTCAAACCAATACTCGCTGACAAAATTTTTAGTGCGATTGATTATTTCTATCCAATTGGTAATCTCTGGAAAAATCGGCGAAACAAAAATTGCCGTTTTAATTCCTGATTTAAAAATCTGTTTCACTGCCTTTATCCTCCTTTCCGGAGAAGAAGCCAGTGGCTCTAACTGTTTCTGCAAATTCTCATCCAAAAACGACAAGGAAAAGGTTACCAGGCATTTTTTAAATTGTTTTAATAAATCAAGGTCTCTCAAAACCAAATCCGACTTGGTTAAAATCTCCAATTCCGGTTCAAGGGGAATGAGTTTTTCCAAAATTTTTCCGGTAAGTTTGTATTTTATTTCAATCGGATGATAGGGATCGGTGACAGAACTCATTAAAATTGACTTGCCTCTGTATTTGTCCGATTTTTCGGGAATCAAATCAGGGGCATTGATTTTTATGTCAATAAAATGACCCCAAGGTTCCGGGTGGTTGGTAAATCTTTTCATAAATCGGGCATAGCAGTAAATACAGCCATGCATACAACCAACATATGGATTTATCACAAAATCACTGCCTAAGCCAGTTTTCGAAAATATTGATTTTGCTTTAATTCCCCTGATTTTCATAAATTAACAATAGCACTAATCTATTAAATTTTAAAAGCAAGATGTAATCCGGGGTCAAGATTTAATAAAAAATTGCCTAAAAGGCAATTTTTAACCTGTCTTAGTTTTTTTAAACCCTATTCCCCAAAACCGCTATAAGAAGAATGGCGATTATAATAAATGCCAAACAATAAAGAAGGGTATAAGCCAAAATAAGCAGGGCTTCTCTAACTTGTTTATTCTTTAAAAATAAATAAGCCGGATAGCCAAACACAATTGAACCAGTAACGGCAGCCGAGAATACCAGAAGAACGAGCATTAAAACAGAACCGAAAAATCCTACCGGGACTGTAATGGTTTTTCCAAAAAGATTAAGCATTCCAGCAATCAAACCACAATAAACAACCACTCCCAAGGCCTGTAATAAACCAATTGTTGATGGATTTATTTTTTTCATATTTTTATTTCATTTTTTAAAATCTCGGCTTTCTTTTTGGCGCCCCATCTGTATCCGCCAAAAGAGCCGTTGCTGCGAATCACCCGATGACACGGCAATCCCTTAATATTATGGCGATTCATTATATTCCCCACTGCCCGATAAGCTCGCGGAGAACCAGCGGCAATCGCCACCTCTTTATACGACATCGTCTTTCCCTCGGGAATTCTTGCCACCACCCTTAAAACTTTTCGGGTAAAACTTTTTTCCCGCCAATAACTCATAAATTTATCTTTGACTTTTATTTCTTGCCTTATTCACCAACCAAGAACTTGATTGAATTTTCTTTCCGCCAACATTAAATATCATTTTTATTCCCAATTTTTTACAAACCGCTACTTCTGGAATGTTGTCTCTTGTCCTATCTCCGCCGTTGGCAAAAATATCGGGTTTCAATTTCTCTAAGGTTTTACAAACTGTCTGGTCTTTATCTATACAAGGAATGACTTTATCAACTGATTTTATATTTTCAATTATTGCCTTTCTCTCTTTAAATTTCATAAACACATAACCCTTCTTGTTTTTTAAAAATCTGTCCGAATTCAATATCACTACCAATTTGTCACCCAGTTTTCTGGCTTGGTTGAGCATTTCTATATGACCAATATGAATAGGGTCAAATCCCCCGCTCACTGCTACAACTACTGGTTTTTTGAGTTTTTCTTTTTCCATACTTTTGCCCCGAAAAATCCAAAAAAACCGAAGAAACCATAAAATCCAGGGCTAAATCCCGGAATCAAACCAAGCAATCCAAATATGCCCAAAAATCCCAGTTTCCAGATATCATCCGGCGCCTTTCCTCTCAACACAAGAATCACATCATAAATAGTTGATATGATAAATCCTAAAAGAAATATAGAGGCAAGGGTGAAAAATACCGCTTCTTCGATTTTGAAAATCCCATAAATTACATTATGCAAAATAACGCAAACAACAGCCAATCCAAATAAAATATAAGTTATTTTCGTTTCTTTTTTCATAAGCTCATTTTCTCTCATACCTACTATTATCCCTATTGTAATATTTATCCATTACTTTCTGAAAAGCTTCGTCTAAATCTATTCCTTTAGAATTAGCCAAACAACAAAGAGTAAAAATTATATCTCCCATTTCATCAGCCAATTCCTTAGTATCTTCCTCTGGTTTCTTTTTCTTTGGCCCATACAAATGATTAATTTCTCGCGCCAATTCTCCGGTTTCCTCCATCAATCGCGCCAAAATTTCATGGGGTTGCCAATACCCCATTTTATATTGTTGCACAAACTCATCAACTTGTTTTTGAAAATCTTTCAAATCCATAAATTTATTTTTTATTTTAAAACGTTTTTGCTAATATAGTTATCAATCACTAACTCACTTAATATTTCTTAAACTTCTTTCAAATCTATTTAAATTTCTTACAATTCCTTCGATATCCTCGATTCTAATTTCGACGGTATTACGAGTAGGATCATTGAATGTCTTTCTATCATTGTATACTTTATCAGCATAACGTTTAAAAGTTGTTTTAAAATCGGAAACCTTGTCGGCAAGCATCTCCTTTTCGTTAAGAATCAATTTTTTGATCTTCTTGCCAGAAAAGTAACTAATTATTGTTACGATAAATGCTAATATTGTTATTATTAAAGAAATATGATACATAAATTTCTCATTAATTCTTACCCTTTTATCCTAACTCCAAATAACTAATTTAGTCAATTTTAAAAGCGGACTTCCGCCCGCTTTTAGCCTCTTATGCCCTCCTTACTGGACCTCTGCATTTTGGACAAATAATCTTTCCCGGTTGTCTCCCGGAATTCCTATGTAACCATTCCTCTATCTCTCTTTGTGATTCGAATGTCTCAAATTCAAATTCATGCCCACATTTTAAACATCTGTATCTTCTTGTAATCATATTTTTATGGTAAAATAATAATGACACAGGGAGCTAGGGTAATTACGAACTATAAAGATCGTAACTAACCCTAGCTCTTTTATTGTAACTTCTTACAGTTCCTCCTTTCTGAATTTTGTCCTTCCATCTTCATCGTAATAATAACTCCAAAGCTCATCGATCTCAATCTTCTCTTCCTCTATGATTTCTCTCGCAGAATCAACCTCGCCTTCTGGAACAATCAATCTAAATGTTTCTACCCCCAATTCTGCATAATCTTTCCATTGTTCAGCCTCATCAGAATCTACACTTTCATCCGTTTCTATTTCTTCTATGACTACTGCCCTTCCAGAGTTAGCACCCGGGCTTTCTGGTTTCCATACAATCACATCGGGATATAGATCTTTTTTTGGCCATCCATGATTTTTCTCTCCATTGGGATTAGTAGAAACCTTATATCCTTTCTCTTCCATCTCGGAATAAGTCTTTGCTGATGCTTCAACAATCTCATCATGTTCTTCCTGTGTATTTTCTCGTTCCGCCATCTTAGTTGTCTCTCTTCTTCCTTTTTAATAATTATAATAAGACTCAATCATGATAACGTTCGACCGTTAAACCGCCTTGTTGATTAAGATTGAAAGAAGAATTTTATCCACAATTTAAAACTTGACTTGGGTATTTTTACTTTCTACAATTAAAGTGTAACCGAAAAAAAACCGAAAGTCAAGAGATGAATATTTAAATCAATATTTATGCTTACTAAAAAGAAAAAACAAATCCTTGACTACATAAAAAGATATATTAAAAAGCATGACTACTCCCCTTCTCTTGAAGAGATGGCGGAGCATTTTAAATTAGCCATCTCTACGATTCATCAACACATTGAAGAATTAAAAAGAGATGGGTATTTGGATAAATTAGATAATCAGCCACGCACAATCCAAATTTCCGAAAACAAAAAATCCCGCGATTTAATTGAGATTCCTTTACTCGGTCTAATCGCCGCCGGCCAACCAATTGAGGCGATTGAAGACAAAGAAACAATCACAGTCCCAAAATCCAGCATCGGTTCGGGCGAGCATTTCGCTCTAAAAGTCCAAGGCGACAGTATGATTGATGAGGGGATTTTAGATGGTTCAACGGTGATAATTAAAAAACAAAATACCGCTCAAAACGGCGATACTGTAGTGGCTCTAATCAATGGTGATGAAGTCACGCTCAAAAAATTCTACCGCGAAGGGAATAAAATCCGCCTTCAACCAGCAAATCCTGAAATGAAACCAATTTACATAAATGCCGAAAATTTATTTATCCAAGGAAAAGTGGTAAATATTCAAAAAGAATTTGAGGAGGAACAAGAGACGACGCGGTCGATTGTAGAAGAAAAAACAAATAAATACAAGACATTACCTATAAATAAAATTATTTGCGGAGATGCAATAGAAGTCATGAAAAAAATTAGAGATAATTCTATCGATATGACTTTTGCCGACCCGCCATTCAATTTAAATAAAAAATACGGGAATTATAAAGACAGAAAGGCCGAACAAGAATATATACAATGGTGTAAAATTTGGTTAACAGAAATGGTAAGAATTACAAAACCAACCGGCTCGATTTTGGTACATAATATTCCTAAATGGTTAATCTATTTTGCTGAACATCTAAGTAAAATAGCCTTTTTTAAACATTGGATTGCATGGGACTCTATGAGTGCGCCCTTGGGGAAAACATTATTACCGGCTCACTACGGCATATTATTCTATACTAAAAGTCAGAGGGGGTTTAAATTTAATGAAATTAGGTCGCCCCATAAAAAATGTCCACATTGCAATAAAATGATAAAGGATTACGGAGGAAAAAAGGATCAAATTAACCCACTCGGAACATTGCTAAGTGATGTGTGGACGGATCTTCACCGAATAAGACATAAAACCAGAAGAGACGCACATCCATGTCAATTACCCGAACCCCTTCTCGAAAGGTTAATATTAATGACGACGGATGAAGGAGATGTGGTCTTAGATCCTTTTATTGGAACTGGGACTACAGCTCTCGCCGCGAAAAGATTAGGTCGCCACTTTATTGGTATTGATATTGATCCAAAATACAAATCGATTATTGAGGAAAAATTAAAAAAAGTGAGCTATCGACTCACAAATGGTTATCTTTATAATGGAAACGGAAAAGCATCAAAATATTTAGAAAATTTAACAATCTCAGAGAAAGAAGGGGTATATCCTCTAGACAATCCTTTATTTTTTAAATCCCAATAATTTCAACATTTTTCGATGCTTTCTAATAATCCTTCTCGACCTATAAACGTAGGTCTTTTTAAATAAATTATTGAATTGCTTTAAAGAATTAATTGGTGATTTCTCGTCAAAATCTTTTGGCCTTAAATTTCCATCTTTCTCACGGTATTTTAAGAGGCCATCTTTATTTAAACCTAAAAATTTATAAAATGGAGCAATTTGCACATGGATGATGCTCCTTCTTTGATTATCGAATCTATAGATAACAAAAATAAAATAAATATTTTCCCCGCCAAACTTCTTTATTTTATTTTCCCACATATTAAAAGTTCCCATATCATTATTACTGTTTTTACAATTCACCCACTTCCCTTTAGATATTTTTACGGTATTTCCTGTTTTGTATTCTATCGCGAATAATGGAATTTTCAATTCAAAATCTGGAAAATAATTTTTATGCGGTGCTAATTTATAATCATTTTCATTTTTAATAAATTTATTTTTCTTAAAAATTTCAATTAAAATACGAGAAATATAAGGCTCTGTATCGACTCCAAAAGTCTTATAATTAAAAGGTTTTGTTTTTATAACTCTTCTTAGGTAATTTAAAATAGATTTTTGGGAATTAACCAAAATCTTTATTATTTCTAAATTTCTTTTTATTTTCATACCCTTATCATACCACCGAACAACGTTTACCTCAAGCTGGAGTCTCGCCCTAATTCACTACGATATAAAAAAACCCGCGATTGGTCGCTTAAGCGGTAATCGCGGGGTGCGGGGCCCGAATAAATGATCCCTTCCTTACTTCAAAATCTCTACCCTTTTCATGCAGATAGCGAGAACCTGTTCAACTATACCCGGGATAGTTTCCTTAATTTGATACGTTACGCGCAGCTTACGTCCGATCATGTCTTCGCCTATTGATTCGGCCGGATAAATCAGCCAAATAGCGGAAGGCAATGCTTCCTCGTACCATTTGGCAGGGTCCTTGGAATTTCTCCAGGTCACCAGCTTTCCTTTAATCCCCGAGGAAAGCTCAAAGGTGCCGAGAATCTGTTGCAGCGTTCCTGTCATGACGCGCATCTTTTGCCTGTCGACCCCCCAACATGAAAAAAGTAGAACCACGACCAAAAAGACCAAAAAATATTTTTTCACTTAATCCTCCTTTTAGATTTTTTGCTATTATAATTATACTCTTCTATTAATATTTTGTCAAGTTCGTTTAAAAACTTTTCTTAATTCCTCTTTGGCTTGATTTAAAATCTTTTTTTGTTTAGCTGGTAAATTTTTTCCCGCGCGGTTGATATAAAAATTCAACATTGACATGGCGGATTGGAAGGGTTTGGCTTTTCGCCGGTCACTTAATTCGGCTGACATTTTCAGGGATAAAGCAATTTTTCTGGGATTTTTCCAGGTAAAAACTCCGTATTCCAAATCCAGGGCATTACTTTCTCTCGTTACTTTATTAGACCAGCGCTTAATCATCAAATTAAGGATTTAGAATTAAAATAGCAAAATTCAAAACTGCGGCGAAGCTGACCCATAAAATATAAGGGATTAACAGCCAGCCAGCGGGCTTTGAGATTTTGAAGAATTTAACTATGGTCAATAATATCAAAATCCAAAGGACGATAATCACGATAAATCCGAGCAAAGGCGATTTCAGACCGAAAAATGCGATTGACCAAAGCATATTAAAGAAAAGCTGAATAAAGAAAATTTTTAATCCTCTTTTGTCTCTCTTCCAAACCAAAAACATGGCTATGCCCATTAACAGAAATAAAGTGGTCCAAACCGGCGCAAATAGCCAGTTCGGCGGCTGAAAGAACGGCTTAATTAAAGTCGGATACCAGGTTCTGACCGAAGGAGTGGTAAAAATTGACCCGACAACTCCGGCCAATTCGCAAATAATTATACTAATTAATAATTTTCCAAAATTTTTCATTTCTCCTCTTTTTTATACTCAAAATAGGAATAAATAATTATGTAAAGGGAAAAGAATATTGCCGGAACAAGCACCAGCCAAATCGCCGCCCCCTGGGAAAATATGCCCAGAAAAGCAATTACTCCGGCAATTTTGAACAATTTGGCGCCGAGTTTATGGGTTTTGTCCCAAACATTATCACTGCTCAACGTCCAGGGAGTCCTGATGCCGATAAACCAGTTTCTTTTGGCATGGCTTATTAAAACCCCGGCATAGAAAAAGAGGATTCCAATTGCCGGCATCATCGCTCGACCCATATCGAACGTTTTGCCCAGATTCCATAAAATGGTTAAAACATAAATATAAAATAGAGATAAGACAACCAGGGCAATAAAGGCGTCAAAGTATTTCCTGAATTTTTCGATATTATGCTTCAGGGGGTCAATCTTGGGAATAACCAGAAACAACAGCCACATCCCCAACAAAATAATCGGTAATAAAAACAAACCCCAGAATTTGGACATATAGCCGTCAACCTGTCCCTGGGCGTTCCAGTGGGAAGCAACCCTGTCCGGAAATTGAGGATAAAAATATATCCCAATTCCAAAAGAGATAAGAATGATAATAAATATAAATATATTGGTTTTTTTCATGGTAGACATATACTTTTATCATAACCTGATTTTTACCATATATCAATCCTTGTAATTTATAAAATATTATGCCAAAAATGAGGCTTTGACGGAGAAACCAGGTTTCTCCGTCTTTTTTGTTAAAACAAAAAGGTCCCTGACCAATTGGCCGGGAACCATTTTTTATCTTATTAATAGCTATCGCCACTGACACTCGTTATTCAGGCAACCGCAGGTCACGCCATATAACTGTTTATTATAGCAATCCCTATATTCGCAAGTAGTATATATTGGTTCTTCGCTTTTTGACTGACAAACCTGTCCCGAACATCCACCAGTCATGCAATCCGTGTCATGAAAACATAAGCCCTTGGTGGATGTGCCGCAAAAACTATTCAAATCCTCCGAAGGCGGGGAAAGTTCGTAACTGGAAAGGATTGTTTTGGCGATTTCCACTTCCTCGGCATCAACCATATCAAAATTCGCATAATTTCCTTCTCCAAAATAACTTAGATAAGCCCTGCCCCACAATCCTTCTATCTCAAAATCGTTAAAAAATATTTCCTTGATTTTACCCTCGAAAACAAGATATTTAATGCCGACCTCTGTTCCGCCGATATTCACTGTTTCATCAGAATCCGCAAAATCCCCTGCCCCTACTCCGGTTCTGGGTATGGGCGCCACGTCACTGCCTTTTGGCACAACTGCGAACAATAAAGCATAGCCGGTGGAGGAGGTAAAGCTGTTTGCCTCATAATAGCCGGTGCCGAGAATTTCATTTGGTCCATATTCGTGTTCTGCTGTCCAGTCAGGATGATATTTCATCGTATAATCATATCTGGAATTGGTATAAATTAACCAGTCACTGATATCAATCTGGTCTTTCAGGCATTTTGTTCCGTCCCAACAACCGTCTCCGCAATCACAGATTTTTACCTCTTTGCTGTTTTCGAGAGAACAACCGCAGGCACCGATTAAACAGGTATTGGGAAAATCACCGGTGGATATACAGCACATTCCGGTCGTAATGGTTCCGCCAGAATCAAGGCAAGCTTCTTCCTGTTCGCTTTGCGGTCCGGGTGCAATAGCTGGTTTTTTGTAAAGAAAATACCAGCCAGCGAGCACGGCAATAATTACAACTATAATTATAATGATTTTTTTGGACATGTTTTTGGAAAATTAGTTCATAATTATTTTGCTTTATGGGTCCGCTGGACCATGATCGTAACCTCGTCTGAAATCCTGCGAATGTCATTAAGCATAAAAAAGACCGACCAGACAATTGCCGCAAAAAGAAGAATCATAAAAGCAAGGCCCAGCCAAGACACCCATTTAGGCAAATGTTTTGTCGGGCGGGCGAGTATCGCTTCCAAGACGTCTTTCTGATTCCACCCCTTCTCTATAAGAGCGTTTCTGATTTCTAAATCAGAAAATCCCTTTTCCCGACATTCTTTTATGTATTTATTCAATTCTTTAGTGACCATAAATCAAGATTAAAGATTACATTTTAATTTTAACTCTCTTGGGCCGGCCCTGGCAACCCATCACGTCCTTTTTGAATTACTTTAATAAATACTCCCTGTGTCTTCTGAAAATTTTGGCCTGTTTAATTACTTCTTTTCTTGACTGGTCAAAATTCAGACCTTCGGTCAATTTGATATGAGAAAAGAATCTGCCAAAAGCCAGTATTTCCAGTATCTGAATTAATTTTTTGTCCCTTGGATGCTTTTCGTAATAATAAAGAAAATCATAAACAATTTTCGACCATAAATCCGGCCCGAGTTTCTTTTCCTCCAATTGATTCAGTTCTCTTAATACTTGATAATTATTTGGGGTTAAAATCTTTTTTATCTTTTTCTCGTTTGCCTGGATGCCCAAATTAAAAATATCCCGAAAACCATCATATTCAAAATCTATAATCTGGGGATGTATGGTCTCTTCTCTGTAAAACGTCTTTGGTTTTTTTATTTTATCATCTTTCCAAAATCTTTTGTAGGCGATTAATTGTCCGAATAAAACATTTACTACTTCAAGAAACATTGAATTTAATTTCAGGCCGGTTAATTTGTGAATTTTCCGACCCAAATTAACCTGACAAACCCTGAAATCATTCAGAATTGCTTCGGTAGTCATAAAAATATCAATTCCGTAATGGTAAATGCTTTTCGACCACTTCTTGGAAAGCCAGTGACGAACCATCTCTAAGGAAAAAGAGAAATCTCCGCCAATGGGTTGAGCAATGTCCCACCCCAGAAGACCGTAAATCAAGGGATAACAAAAGTGATTGGTAATTAAGGCATCTCTTTTGTTACGAATATAAAAAGGAGCAATAAAATCATAGCCTCTTGTTATCGGCATAGTCATTCTTTTCATCCATTCCGGCCTAACGCTTCGTAAATCGGCATCAACAACGATATTGACCGGCGAGGACCGCTCCTTGATAAAATTAAATAAACTGTAAAAATTATAACCCTTGCCTTTCAATCCGGGTCGGGTGCTCAGATATATCTTGGGAATCGAGGACTTGGTTCGTAAAAAAACTTCTTTGGTTTTATCCTCGGAATTATTGTCAACATTTACAATCAAACTGTTTTTATCGGGGAAATATCTTTTTAGGCCTTTACTGACCTGTCTTACCACAAAACCGATGTTTTTTGCTTCGTTATAAGAAGGAATGCCGACTATGATATCGGTTTTCCCGATTTTTCTTGCATTAAAAATCATGCCTATTTTTATTTTAACATCTATTTAAAAAATAAAAAAATTACAGAATTTATACTGTAACCATTAATCGCCAAACGACTCCGGGGCTACGACTCGAACGTAGATTACCTGGTTCAGAGCCAAGCGTCCTACCATTAGACGACCCCGGAAAACTTGATACCAGGCAATTTAGATGAACCGGCCATCTTACTGTTTTAAATACTTTCTCACGGCAATCATGGTGCTGAATCCGCCCAGGAAAACACCGACAATCAAAAGCAAAAAGAAAAACGACAATAAATTGGCTTTAAAATACGAGAAAATATCGTTAATCGGCAAGAAACTGGAAATCTTCGGAGAGATAAAGTAAAAAAGCGGGTACAAAACAATTATGGTTATAACAGCGGCCACCAAACCGTAAAGCATACCCTCAACAAAAAACGGACCGCGAATAAACCATTTACCCGCTCCGACTAATTTCATCACATTAATTTCTTCTCGGGAACTGTAAATTGCCAAACGAATGGCATTAAAGGTAACCAGGAACACGATTAAAGCCAAAAGCACGCTTAACCCCAAACCAGCGGTTTTAACATCGGTGATAATTTTATTCAGCTTCTCTATCACCTCCTTGTTCTGCATATAATTAACCTTGTCAATAATGTCCTTGTAATAAACGCTCTCCAGAAACTGATTGATGCTGGCATATTGATTGGATTCTTTAGCTTTGATATTTAAACTTGCCTCCAGAGGATTAAATTCCAGCTCTTCCAAGCTCTGAAGTAAAACCGGATTATCTTTATGCTTCTCTTTAAAGGTTAAAAGGGCCTGGTTTTGGGAAACATAACCGACAGCTTCCACTTCCTCCAATTTTTCGAGCTGGGATTTGACTTTCAAAATATCTTCTTCCGGTGTTTCCAGTTCAAAATAGACACTGATGTCTATCTTGCTTTGCAAATTCGCCAAAACTGCGTTGGCCACGACGTTCAGCGTCAATAAAACGGTAATGACCAGAAGGGTCAAAACCATAATACTGACGGTTGCCGTAGAAAGCCAGCCATTTCTCCAAAAATTCGTCAACCCCCATCTAATAATTCTTTTAAATGATGTAAACATAGAATAATTAATCTCTAAATCCTAATTTCTAATCTCTAAATAATCTCAAAATTCAAATAATTAATTTCGAAAATTTTGGATTTTGAATCTGTTTAAGCGAAGCTTAAACGATATAGCGGCCGTTTTCTTCGTCTCTAATCACCCGACCACGGTCTAAGCTTATCACTCTTCTAACTAGGGCATTGATTATTTCTCGGTCATGAGTTGCTAAAATCACGGTTGTTCCCAGTTCATTGATTCTGCAAAGCAATCTTATTATATCCCAGGTGTGAAGAGGGTCAAGATTTCCGGTCGGCTCGTCAGCCATCAAAATATCAGGTTTATGAACTAACGCTCGACCAATCGCCACCCTTTGTTTTTCTCCGCCCGAAAGCTGACAGGGAAAATTATCGGCTTTATCAACCAGTTCAACCAAACTTAAAATCTGGGGCACGTCTTCGGTTATTTCTTCTTCCGACCTTCCGCCTGCCTCCATGGCAAAAGCAATATTCTCATAGGCGGTTTTATTAGGAAGCAATTTAAAGTCTTGGAATATCACTCCGATTTTCCGACGATAAGCCGGTATTTCTTTCTGTCTCAGGTTTTTTATCTCTCTACCGTCAACCAGAATTTCTCCCTCGCTTGGCTCTTCTTCTCTTAACAATAACTTCAAAAGGGTAGTCTTGCCGGCCCCCGAACGACCGACAATGGAAACAAACTCTTTTGGATTTACACTAAAGGTTACTTTTTCCAAAGCAGTGCAGCCACCGGGATAATATTTAGAAACGCCCTTAAAATCAATCATTGTTTTTAAATTTAAAATTTTAAAACCCGAATTTCTGCCTCTATAAACTTATCCAACTCTCCATCCAAAACTCCTTCTGGGTCCGCTGATTCAAAATTTGTCCTGTGGTCTTTGATCATTTTATATGGATGAAGAACGTAAGAACGAATCTGACTCCCCCATTCGGCTGAAGGCAGAATGCCCCTTATGTCGGCTTTTTCTTTCTGTTTCTCCTGTAATTTTTTCTGATAAAGCTTGGTATAAAGAAGTTTCATTGCCCTTTCTCTATTCTGGGCCTGACTTCTTTCACTCTGACAGGAAACCACGATCTTGGTCGGCAAATGAGCAAGCCGGACTGCTGTGGCCCGCATATTCACATTCTGGCCGCCTGGGCCGGAGGAACGAAAAGTATCAATTTTTAAATCCTCTGGTTTTATTTCTATCTCTTTTTGTATATCCTCACTAATCTCCGGCAAAACCTCGACTAAAGCAAAAGAAGTGTGGCGCAGATTATCAGCATTAAAAGGCGAGAGCCGAACCAAGCGATGAACCCCATTTTCTCCTTTTAAATAGCCGTAGGAATAATGACCGTCTATTTCCAAAACCGCGCTTTTAATTCCTGCTTCCTGACCATAACTGATATCCAAAATTTTGGATTTGAAATTATGACTTTCCGCATAGCGGGAATACATGCGCAAGAGCATATTCGCCCAGTCCTGGGCTTCGGTTCCGCCAGCTCCGGAGTAGATTGAAACAATTGCCTGCTTTTTGTCGTAAGGACCGGAAAAAAGAGCTTTGAATTCCTCTTTTTTAAATCGTTCCTCCCAGGCTGATAATTCGGATATGTTTTTTATTTCAGCTAAATCTTTCTCTAATTTCTCCCAAGCATCAATCTCTTCTTTCAATTCTGCTAATTCGGAACTGATTTTGGCTGCTTTTTTGTGGTTTTTCCAAAAATCTTTTTCCTGGATCAGTTTTTCCAGTTCAATTATTTTTTCTTTCTTTTTGCCTAAGTCAAAGATGGTCCGCAACTTGGCGGGTTTTATTTTTAAGTTCCTCTATTTTCTGAGATATGTCCATAGTATTTTAATGATAACTTAAAAAATAAAAAAAGACAAGCCAAGTAAATTTAAAAAGCCAGCAGAGGGATTTGAACCCCCGACCTACTCTTTACGAAAGAGTTGCTCTACCACTGAGCTATACTGGCCCAGAGCGAGAGACGGGATTCGCACCCGCGATCTTCTCCTTGGGAAGGAGACATTCTACTACTGAACTACTCTCGCAATAATCCAATTTTACATCTTTTATTGCCAAATTTCAATGTTTTTGTTATATTTATGATATCTGGCGCTATCGTCTAACGGTCAGGACATCGGCTTTTCAAGCCGGTAATTCGGGTTCGATTCCCGATAGCGCTATTAGAATATGATAATTCTTGGAATTGAAACGAGTTGCGATGATACGGGAATTGCGATTGTTGAAGCCCCTGGTAAAAAGGGTGCTTTTAAAATTTTATCTAACGTTGTATCATCACAAATCAAAACCCACGCACAGTTCGGCGGAGTGGTGCCGAATCTGGCTGCTCGGGAACATTTGAAAAATATTGAACCCTGTTTGCGACAAGCTTTCCAAGAAACAAATCTCAAACCCTCAAAGATTGATTTAATTGCCGTAACTATTGGGCCTGGTTTAATCCCTTCTTTATTAATCGGCGTTAATTTCGCCAAAGCACTGGCATACAGGTTTCAAATTCCCATCGTGCCAGTTAATCATATCGAGGGACATATCATCGCAGCTTTGGCTGCAACAATCTCCAATCTCCAATTTCCAATTTCTAATAAATTTTCAAATGAGTCAATTTTCAAACAATTATTTCCGACTATTGCCTTAGTCGTATCGGGTGGACACACGCAACTAATTTTAGTGAACAACATCGGAAAATATGAGGTTATCGGCGAGACCAGAGATGATGCGGCTGGTGAGTGTTTTGATAAAGTGGCAAAGCTGCTCGGGCTGGGATATCCGGGGGGACCGGTAATAGCTGCCCAAGCAGCTAAATTTCAAATTTCAAAACCCAAATTTCAAACAAATTCTAAATTCCAAATTCCAAAACTACCACGGCCGATGATTAACCACAAAAATTATGATTTTAGTTTTAGCGGGCTAAAGACGGCGGTATTGTATCTGGTCAGAGATCTGGAGCGCGAAGCCCGCCCGCAGTCGTCTTCGGCTCCAGCTTTGGCAGGCGCGACACCGACACTAAAAGATAAGGGCTTTATTCAAAGCCTGTGTCGCGAAGTCCAGCAGGCAATAATTGATGTATTGATTGAAAAAACTTTAAGAGCAGCCAGAGAATATAAAGCAAAAACTATAATTTTATCAGGCGGGGTAGCAGCAAACACAGAACTGCGTGCGCAGTTCAAATTGAAAATTGAAAATTGTAAATTGAAAATTGATTTTTTGGTTCCGCCAAAAAATTTATGCGTTGATAACGGCGCAATGATCGCCATGGCCGGATATTTTAACCAAAATAAAGCCACGAAAAATTACAATAAAATTAAAGCTAATGCAAACTTAAGATTGTCTTAAGGATTTAGAAATGAGATAATTATAATAAGGCTACAAAAATACAAATTTATACAAATCTACAAATTTGTATCTTCGTATTTTTTAGTAATTCTGTAGACACATGGAAATTCCAAAAGCTTATGAGCCGAAACAAGTGGAGGAAAAAATCTATAAACTCTGGGAAAGGGGCAGATTTTTTGAACCTCGAGGGAAAGGAAAACCCTTTGTAACTGCAATGCCCTTGCCAAATATTACTGGCTCTCTTCATATGGGTCATGCTCTAAATAATGGCATTCAAGATGTCTTAACCAGATATCATCGAATGAAACAAGAACCAACGATTTGGATGCCCGGGACTGATCATGCGGGAATTGCTACCCAAAACGTGGTAGAAAAAGAAGTCAAAAAAGAAGGATTAACGCGCCACGACTTAGGAAGAGAAAAGTTTATTAAAAGAGTTTGGCAATGGAAAGAAAAATACGGAAATTTAATTTTAGAACAGCTTAAAAAAATGGGCTGTTCCTGCGATTGGTCAAGGAATAGATTTACTTTAGACAAAGATTATGTTAAAGCCGTTGAAACAGCTTTCTTGCATTATTATAAAAAAGGCTGGATTTACAGGGGGCCGAGAATTGTTAATTGGTGTCCGCGATGTTCTACTGCTATATCTAATATAGAAATAAAGTATGTGCCGAGGAAGACAAAGTTGTGGTATATAAAATATCCTCTCTTTAATGGGAGAGGTTCAAGCTCCTACGGGAGGTTGAACCTCACACATATTGTGGTGGCTACGACCAGACCCGAAACAATGCTTGGAGATACGGCTGTGGCAGTTAATCCAAAAGATGCAAGGTATAAAACCCTGATTGGCAAATACGCTATTTTACCCTTAATGAATCGAAAAATCCCGATTATCTCTGACAGATTAGTTGATGCTGAATTTGGGACCGGAGCAGTTAAAATTACTCCTGCCCACGATGCTACTGACAACAAAATTGGCAAAATCCATAAATTAAAAGTGATAAATGTGATCGGCGAAAACGGAAAAATTACAAAAGAAGGTGGTCAATATGCAGGGCTTAATATCCTCGAAGCACGTAAAAGAATCACTGAAGATTTAAAAAAACAAAATCTTCTGGAAAAAGAAGAAAATTATGAACACTCTCTGGCGATTTGCGACCGTTGCGGCACTCCGATTGAGCCACTGATATCGAAACAATGGTTTGTAAAAATGGACAAACTGGCAAAACCAGCAATAAAAATAGTTGAACAAAATAAAATCAGATTTATTCCTAAACGCTATAAAAAAATTTATCTGGATTGGATGGAAAACATTGAAGACTGGTGTATTTCACGCCAGCTCTGGTGGGGACACAAGATTCCATTGAAAGGAGAAACCGATGTCTTAGATACGTGGTTTTCTTCTGCTTTATGGCCATTTGCACATCTTGGTTGGCCACGTAAAACAAAAGATTTAAAAGATTTTTACCCAACCACCGTTTTGGTTACTGCTAGAGATATTATTTATTTATGGGTAGCGAGAATGATTTTTTCCGGCTTGGAATTTATGAAAGCTATCCCATTCAGAGATGTCTATATCCATCCAACCATCCTAACCTTGGAGGGACGACGAATGAGTAAGTCGCTTGGGACGGGTGTTGATCCTTTGGAATTAATAGATAAATACGGTGCTGACGCCACGCGCTTTGGCTTGCTTTATTTAGCCAGCTACGACCAGCAGGCAATAAAATTTTCCGAAGACACGATAAAAGCCAGTCGCAATTTCTGCAATAAAATCTGGAACATAAACCGATTTATTCAAATCTCAAATAAACCGCAAATAACGAAACCAAAAACTCCAAGTGAAAAATGGATTGTCTCCCGACTGAATACTGTTATTAAAGAAATAACCGAAAAAATAAAAAATTACCAATTAGGAGAAGCGGCTCGCCAGCTTTACGATTTTGTTTGGCATGAATACGCTGATAAATACATTGAAATCAGTAAAAAACAGGAGAAGAACGTTAATGTTTATGTTTTTAAAACGATTTTAAAATTACTTCATCCGTTTATGCCCTTTATTACCGAACACATCTGGCAAATGAATTATAAAGATAAAAAACCACTCATCATATCCGAGTGGCCAAAAATTTAAGAAATAAAAATGAAAACTATTCTTTGCCTAATCCTGGCTTGTCTCCCCAGTATCATCTGGCTGGCTTTTTATCTCAGAAAGGACAAACATCCCGAGCCGAACAGACTGATTATCAAAATCTTTCTTTTGGGTGTTTTGATGGTTCCTGTAGCCGGTATTTTCGAGCAAATATTCTACGAGGGAACAAATGTACTCCCTTTCGTTAACAAACTGTTATTCATAATAGTCGGCTTTGCCCTAATTGAAGAAATATTGAAATATCTAATGGTAAGGTTCGGCGTTTTAAAAAATCCGGAATTTGACGAACCTGTTGATGCGATGATTTATATGATAATCGCGGCTTTGGGGTTTGCGGCAGCCGAAAATATCTATCTCTCGGCCCAAATACATCCTAACGAAATCTCCTTGCAGAATATTCTTCAATTCATAACCACCAGATTTCTGGGAGCCACATTCCTGCATGCCCTCGCTTCGGCCATTGTCGGTTATTTCTTGGCCGCCTCGCTTCTTACGACTTCAAAAATAAGGAAATTTCTTGTCGGTGGAGGACTACTGGCCGCCACTATATTGCACTCGGTTTTTAACTACATTATAATATTAAATAGTCGGGGATTGATAAACGACCCGCAAAGAAATCTTTATTTGCTCATACTCTTGGGAGGCATGGCATTGATGGTTTCTTTTATGTTCAAAAAAATCGGCAAATATCGTTCTGTTTGCAAAATTTAAAAATAATAATTAAAATTAAAATAATATGGCGACATCGTTTTTTGAAAAACTGACCGGAGCCTCAACCAATGAAAGCCAACTCGAGGAACAACCCTCGTCTCCCGCCGAAAAGGTCGAGAAAAAAACAAAAAAACGAAAAGCGGGCATTAAAAAAGAATCCTTGGAAATGCCCCAAACCAAAAAAATGAAAAACAAATCTATAAAAAAAGAGCCCGAGAAAACATCGGTTATCCCGGAAGAGGAAGAAAAAGAAAGGGGCTGGCTCGAGGAAGTAGAAGGAGAAGAGGGACAGCTGACAATCGATGTCTATCAGACCGAATTGGAAATCGTCATCAGGTCCACTATTGCCGGAGTAAATCCGGAAGATATTGATATCAGTATTACCAACGACATGGTAACGATTAGAGGCAAAAGAGTAAAAGATGAAAAAATAAACGCGGAAGATTATTACTATCAGGAGCTTTACTGGGGAGCTTTTTCTCGTTCGGTTATATTGCCTGTCGAGATAGATGCCGATCGAGCAAAAGCCACTATTAAAAATGGCATATTAACCATCAAGCTACCCAAGTCGGAAAAGGTTAAAACCAAGAAAATAAGCGTAAGAGCGGAAGAATAGAGCATCTTATTATTGTAGAACAGTTTGATAGAGTTTAAGCGTTTCTCTCGCCATCTTTTCCCAGTTGTATTTTTTGACCCGCTCAAACCCTTTTTGAATAAGATTTTTTCTTACCCTGTCATCAGACAGGGTATTTTTGATTTTTAAAGCAATGTCATCTGTGTCCAAGGGATTGAAATAAGTTGCTGCCTCGCCCAAAATTTCGGGCAAGCAGGAAGCAGCGGAAGAAACTACGGGCACCCCCCGAACCATTGCCTCCAATGGCGACAAACCGAATCCCTCGGACAAAGAGGGGAAAACGAATAAAGTGGCGTTTTTGTACAATTTATCCAATTCTTCTTCGCTCACAAACTTGGTAATCAAAATTAAATCGTGATTCAGACCGGACTCAATTAATTTCCGAGATGCCAACTTCAACCTCTTCAAATTTTTGTGAGGATAATCATTGCCCACATACAATAAATAAGGTTTTTTAACTGACTCCCTCATAAATAACTTTGATTTTATCAGGATCAATTTTATTTGTTCTTACAATGTCTTCTTTAATATAGTTGGAAATGGCGATTATTTTTTGGGCTCTTCGCAACGCACGTACAAAACCTATTTTATAAATAAATTCTTTTAAGGGATTAAATATATGGAATCTCTGCCAAGTCAAATCGTGAACCGTGAGAATAAATCTTTTTTTATAAAAAAACGGCACCTTATAAAAAGTAAAGTGCATTAAATCAAGGTTATATTTTTTTATCCTTTTTGACCAAAAGATATACTTACTGACTAAAACTTTTTTAAAATTTGCATTGGCCAGCTGATAATCATTCCAACGGTTTTTTTTCAAAAAAATAAAATATTGATTTTCGCGGTCGATTTTTTCCAAATTCTTGACTAAATTTTCCGTATATCTGCCGGGACCTTTGTCGCGCGGCCCAAAAAATCTGGCATCGATGCCGATTCTCCTTGTCATAATTCTTTAAATATCTTTAAAAATTCCTTAGCTGTTTTGTCCCAATTAAATTGTTTTGCTTTTTCTAATGCTTTTGCTACCAATTGATTTCTTAATTCCCGACTCTCTAAGATTTTCCGTATGACAAAACTAAGTTCGTTTACGTTGTTGGCATCAATCATAACAGCCCCCTCTCTTGCCACCTCAGGCAATGAGGAGTTGTTGGAAACAATCGTAGGCACGCCGCAAGCCATGGATTCCAGAGGGGGCAGGCCGAATCCTTCAAAAAAACTCGGATAAACGAAAACTTCGGCCAAGTTATATAAATAGGGCTTATCTTCCTCATCGATGTAGCCGGTAAAAATAATGTCTTTTCTAAAGAAAGAGTTTTTAGCCTTATCAAAAACTTCTTTATAGAGCCAGCCTTTGGCTCCGGAAATAACGAGTTTCAAATCGGAAAAATCAATACCTTGTTCCTCTTTTTTAACCAATCCTTCGAATCCTCGCCATTGAATTTGAAGCGGTGGTAGATTCTTCTCCTCTTTTATTTGTTCAAAAGCCCTGATTAAAGCCAGAATATTCTTTCTTGGTTCAATGGTGCCGAAATATAAAATAAAACCCTTTTCGTCAATAGGCAGATTATATTTTTTTCTCGCCCTCAGAAGCCCCGGATCATTTCTGTTTATGGGCCTGAATTTTTTATCAACCCCCGGATAGATAACTTTAATTTTCTCGGTGTCAATTTGATAAAGATTGACCAAATCCCTCTTGGTGGATTCGGAAATTGCCACGATTAAATCCGCTTTTTGAGCTTGTTTTTGGGGATAAACGAATTTATGCCAGAGTAATTTGGGCAAAGAGAAAAATTCTGGGAAACGAACAAAAGAAAGGTCATAAAAAACTATAACATTCTTGACTTGCTTGGAGGTGGGAGCCAACAAAAAATGGGGACTCAAAAAAATATCAACCCCTTTTAAAATTCTATCCAATTTAGGAAATTTGAAAAACCTTAGAATTAAATCGAAAATCCGGTTGGGAATTCTCAGGCTCTCGATTCTGACATTGGAAGACTTCAACCAAGGATAATTGGTCTTTAATTTTCTGAATCCGTTATAAAATAATCTGTATTTAACGGATTTATCCAAAAACAGAAGACGAGATAAAAGGTTGATCGTGTAATTCTCTACCCCCGTTTTTGTTCCTTTCGCCAAAATTCTAATATCTATCCCGATTTTCATAATAAGTTTTCTCCACAAAATCCTTTATTTTTTTCTTAAATATTTCTTTATCGAATTTTAGGGCGTGTTCACGAATAATCTTGGGGTTAAAATTCGAAAAATCAAAATTTTTAACTGCCTCGGCCAAAGAACCAGCTCTCTGATTGTCAAAAAATACACCTGTTCTGCCTTGTTTTATGCTCTCAAGCGCTCCTCCGCCCCGATAAGCGATTACCGGACGACCGCAAGCCATTGCCTCCAGGGGAACTATGCCGAAATCCTCCTCCTGGGGGAAAATCAGGGCCTGACAGTTTTGATAATATTCGCGTAATTTATCATCGTTAATCTCACCCAAAAATTCAATGTTCCAATTAGCCATTTTTTTCAATTTTTTAAATTCCGGGCCGTTGCCGACAATTTTTAACGGCAACTCCAAATTATTAAACGCCTCGATGGCAATGTCAAAACGCTTATAGACCAGCAATCTGCCAACCATTAAATAGTATTTTTCAACTGGTTTATACGAGGGAGTAAAAAATTTAGTATTAACCGGCGGATAAATCACGGCTGCTTCCCGTCTGTAATATTTTTTAATTCTCCCGGCAACAAATTTGGAGTTTGAAATAAACCTGTCCACGCGATAAGCCGCTTCCCTATCCCATAAACGGAGATAATTCATAAAAATCGGAACGAAAAACTTAGCCAGACGGGGCATGCTAAATTCTCTTATGTATTTATGACTATCGTCCCAGGCATAACGCGTAGGGGTATGACAATAACAAATGTGGGGCGTTTCCAGTCTGGTAATTACGCCCTTGCTAAAGGCGGCTGAATCGGAAATAACCAGCTCATAATGGGATAAATCGAATTTCTCTACGGCCAGAGGCATAAGAGGCGGGAAAAATCGGTGGTGGGATTTGATAAAAGGAATTTTCTGTAAAAATGAAGCCCGGATTTTTTTCCCGGGGAAAAATTTATCGGTTATTTTGGGGTCATAAATCAAGGTATAAATCGGGGCATTGGGAAATAGCTCGCTTAGGGCTTCCAATACCCGTTCTGCCCCTCCGTATTGATTTAAATAATCGTGAATCAGGGCTATGCGCATAATTAACAAGCCGACTTATCTCTAAATAGGGTTATTAACGTCTTTAAAAGAATATATATGTCTCTCTTCAAAGACCAGTTTTCAATATAATAGGTATCCAATTTTACTTCTTCTTCAAAGGGTAAATCAGAGCTGCCGCTAACCTGGGCCAGGCCGGTTACACCCGGACGAATAAGTAAAACTTTTTTGTGGTGTTTTTCGTACTTGGCGATTTCATCCGGCTGATGCGGCCTCGGTCCCACCAAGCTTATATCGCCCCTTAGAACATTGAACAACTGAGGCAACTCGTCAATCCTATATTTTCTTAAGAATTTTCCCACTTTGGTTATTCTCGGATCATCTTTCATTTTAAACAAGGGGCCGTCTTTCCGTTCGTTGTGCTTTAACAAACCCTTTTTCAATTTTTCGGCATTTTTTATCATAGAACGGAATTTGTAAAGATTGAATTCCTTGCGCTGGCTGATTCTTCTCAACCTCACAAAAATCGGTCCTTGGGAATCCGACCTGATAATCAAGGCAATTACTAAAAATATCGGCGAAAGAACGATTAAACCAATCAAGGAACTCAACACATCTACGCCTCTCTTCATTATCTTGCCCCAGCCGTCCAGGGGCGTCCGTTTCATTTCAATCAGGGGCACCCCGTCAAAAGTATTCAATTCCACATTTGCAGTCAAGGTCTGAAAAACATTGGGAACGAATTTGAAACCGATTCTCTGTTCTTCGCAAAAATCCAGAATTTCCAAAACATCGTTTCTTTCATAATAAGGACTGGCTAAAATAACCTCGTCTATAAAGGGTCTGGTCCTCAGAATAAATTTCTTTATTTTTTCCATTCTTAAATTATAAAAATGTCTTATTATTCGATAACCCAGATCGGGATGTCTCTGAATTTCTTTATTTATTCTTCTGCTCATCTTGTCTTCACCAATTACTATTACGTTATGAATACCCACGTCATATCTCCCGACCAGATAACGCTGAAGTTTTTTGACAAAAAAACGGCCCAAGCTGACAAAAATTATACCAAAAATCCAAGCTGCCAAAATAATAAAACGCGAATCAAAAGCTTCGCCAGTCCAAAAAATATAAATAATGATTGCCAAAACCGCGGCTGAAACTCCTACGATAATTTGAAAAAATTCTTTAAATAATCTTTTCTGGGAGGTTATGTTATAAAGTCCAGAAACCGTAAAAACCAAAATCCCAAAAATGGAGGTTCCCAACAATAAAATGAAATATCTTTCGAAAGGCAGGTTTAATGCAAAAAGAACGGGCCGCAAATTTGCCACCAGAGGGCTGACGCGCAAAAAATAAGCCGCGATTCCGGCAAGCAAAAACATCAAAAAATCAACCGGCACCAATAATGCGCTGAATATCAATTCTGACTTTTTCATATTTTCATTGTAGCTTAAAAATTTGACTTTGTAAATTTGTTATGATAAAATAATAATGTCCCAGTAAGTCGGGTAATCGCCCCCCACCAAATTTTGGTGGGGGGAGGAAAGTCCGAACACCTATTCCCCAACATCGGTCGGGGTCTAAAATGGTAGCGGGTAATTCCCGTCCATCGCGAGATGAGAGGTGCGAACAGAGACGAGAAATGTGAAACGGCTAAATCCTTACCCGGGTGCAAGAGCAAATATCCCAAAGGTGGCTCGCTTGAGTCCAAGAGTAATCAAGGACCTAGATAAATGATTACCGTAACAGAATTCGGCTTACAGACTTACTGGGACAATAAAAATACCGAGCTTATACTCGGTGTTTTTGTATCCTTATATTTTAAAAATTTAAATTCCCGGCAAACCCTGAGTGGCTTTCTTCGAGCCCAAGGCCTGATTGACCAATTTATCAGCTTCCATATTTTCATTTCTGGAAATATGGGTAAATTTTACCTCACCGAAATCAACTTTTAAATTCCAGGTTTTTAGAAATAATTGTTCAATCCTTCGGTCCAAAATTTTGTATTTTCCGTTAAGTTGCTTAACCACAAATTCACTGTCCATCTTGACTTCTGTCTCCATTGATTTTATTTTCTTGCTGCCAAAAAGAAGCTTGGCTTTTTGCAGGCCGAAAATTATTGACTCGTATTCTGCCTCATTATTGGTGGCACGACCAATTTTCTCCGCATATTCCTTAATCACCTTACCTTTTTCGTCAGTCAAAATCACCCCGATTGCCGCTGGACCAGGATTTCCCCTTGAACCGCCATCGCAATAAATAATTAATTTCATAATTTCTTTAAATCAATAATTTTTAGCTGTAATTCCTTTGTCCCATTCCATTCATTGGCAATCATTTCAAATACTACATCGACTTCTCCCCCTACCCTTATTTTATCACAAAAATCAGCCAAACCAAAGCCAATTGCTTTAATTCTTTTAAGACCATTTTTTGTTTCTTTCTCTAAGGATAATTTCAAATGACAGCCGCTTGAACCAACGTTTCTTATTTCGGCTATTTTCGCCTTTTTTAGCAGAAATAAGGGGGCGGGGTTACCTTCACCAAAAGGCGCAAAATTCTCGATTTGCTGAAAAACCAGCCAATTTAAATCACCCGCCTCGACTTCAACATCGATATTGAGGTAGGAAATCAGGTCTTCTTCTTTTAATTCTTTATTCCCTATCTCCTGCATCAATTCTCGGACCTTATTCAAATTTTTACTCTTAACCCGAAAGGCAGCAGCATAAGGATGACCCCCAAATTCTTCCAAAAGATGACCGACTTTACCAATGGCTTTCACCACATCAAACCCCGCTACGCCCCCTCTGGCCGAACAAAGGGCATAGCCTTTTAATTCCTGACAAAGAAAGGCCGGCCGCCAAAATTCATCCTTTAATTTCTGGGCCACCAGGCCAATAATTCCTGCTATCCAATCTTTATCTGTCTCGAAAATTATTCTCTTGGTTTTAGGATATTTTAAAATCCGCTGTCTGGCTTCTTTGTGAATTTTCTCCATTGCTCTCTGACGCTGTTGATTTTTGGTTTCCAATTGCTGAGCCAGTTCTTGGGCCTCTGGCTGGCCTGAGGCCGCTAAAAGTTTATAAGCCACCGTACCATGGTCAACCCGACTGGCGGCATTTAGGCGAGGACCAAGAATATATCCCAAGGTATAAGTATTCAAATTGGTCTCGAAGGTCTGAGGATTAAAAATCGGTTTAATTCGAGCTGTACTCATTAATTCGGTCAAGCCGATTCTTTTAGTTTGGGATAAAACTATCAAACCATACTTTACCAGGGTCCTGTTTTCACCTAAAAGAAGCATGGAATCAGTAACAGTAGCAATTGCCACTAAATCCAGCAGCCACTTTTCTTTGGTTACGGGAAGTTTAAGGGTTCTGAGAAGAGCTTGAAAAAATTTGAAAGCAACCCCGGTCCCGGCAAGTAATTTAAATGGATATTTATCATTTTTTTGTTTAGGATTGATAATGGCAAAAGCTCGGGGTAGTTTCTTGGGAATCTCATGGTGGTCGATAACTATTACGTCCATTCCCAATTTTTTGGCTAATTCAACTTCCTCAAAATCCGTTATGCCGCAATCTATGGTCAAAACCAAGCATATGCCCTTTTTGGCGATTTCTTCCACAGCTTTAAGATTAAGGCCGTAACCTTCTTTGTTTCTGTCGGGAATATATATTTTCGGATAAATATTTACGCATTTTAAAGCCTCGTTTAAAATTACTGCTCCGCAAATACCATCAGCATCGTAATCAGCGAAAATCGCTACCTTTTCTTGTTTTTGACTGGCTTTCTGGATTCTTTTAATTGTTTTTCTAATATCTTTCAATAAAAATGGGTTGTGAAGATCCTCGTCATAATCAGGACTAAAAAATTCATCAATTGCTTTTTGAGTTTTTAAATTTCTATCCCAAAGGAGCTGAAGGGTTAATTTAGAATATTCAGGAAACCTCTCCAAAAACTCCTTTGGCGCCTTTTTATTTATTTTCCAAACCTTTTGCATTCTATTATTGCTTCGAGACCCGATAGGGTTTCGTTGGCTAAATAATCGAGCATTGCGCCGCCGCCAGTAGATAGATGGTTAAATGCATTCTCTTTTTTAATACTTCTAATAAATCCTACTGTATCGCCACCACCGACTATTGAATAAGTATCGCTTTGAGCAATTGCCCTAATTATGGCCTTTGATGCCATATCAAACGGTTTTTGTTCAACTAATCCTAATGGACCATTCCAAACAACCATTTTTGCTTTGTTAATCAAATCACAAAACAAATTAACTGTCTTAGGTCCGATATCTAATGCCCTTTCTTTTTCAAAAAGATCACTTACATCTTTATAGTACACTCTATTTTTGTTCCAGATTCCTAAATCAACTGGTAGAAATAATTTAGGGTTCCTTAGATTGATTCTTTCAATGTCTTCAAACGCTTCTTTATCAATCACTGAATCCCCCATATCAATTCTTTGTTTGGCAAAAATCGTATTTGCCAAAGCCCCGCCAATCAAAACATAATCAGCAAGATTCAAAAACTTGTTAATTATCCTTATTTTAGTAGAAATTTTTGCCCCGCCAATAATCGCGACCAATGGCCTTTCTGGTTTAACTAAAATTTTATTTAATTCTTTTATCTCTTTCTCAAAACAAAATCCCACAACTGAGGGTAAAAATTTTGGGATACCGACAATTGAAGCGTCCTCTCGATGTGAATTTGCGAATGCCTCATTAATATAAACATCCCCCAATTTTGCCAATTCCTCCGCAAATTTACGAGAATTCTGTTCTTCTTCTTTCCAAAATCTAATATTTTCCAAAAGTAAAACATCGCCAAAAAACATTTTTTTAATCATTCTTTCGACTTCTTTGCCCAGAACATCTTTAGAAAAAATAATTTTTCTTTTTAATAACCTGCTTAATTCGTCGACAATCGGTTTTAATGATAATTTTTTTATCCTTTTCCCGCCCGGTCTTCCCACATAGGAAATCAGGATAATTTTTGCTTTTTGCTTTATTAGATATTCTATCGTTGGTAGGCTCTCCTTAATTTTAAAATTATCTAAAATTTCACCTTTTTCATTTATCGGCACATCAAAATTAGCGCACACTAATGCGCGCTTATTTTTTACGTTTATTTTTTTTAAAGTCTTGAGTTTAGGCATTTTTAACTATTTTAATAAATTCTTCTGCATTTAGACTTGCTCCTCCCACTAATAATCCATCAAAGCCAGCATCAATATAACTTTTAGAAATTTTACTATTCACACTCCCGCCATACAAAATCCTGGTATTTATTTTATTTTTTATAAAATCCAGAGCTTTTTTAGCTTTATTCTTAGGACAAAAATCGCCTGTGCCAATTGCCCAAACCGGCTCATAAGCAATAACTATTTTCTTTAAATCTTTTTTAGGAATTCCCTTTAAATCTTTTTTTAACTGACTGGAAATAATTTTTTCTGATTTTTCTCCTTTTTTCTCGCCAATACATAAAATTGGCTTTAGGCCCGTTTTTAAAACTGCCTTTAATTTTTTATTTATCATTTCGTCAGTCTCCTGAAAATGGATTCTTCTTTCGGAATGACCAATAATTACATATTTAACACCTACGTCATTTAACATTGCCAAAGAAATCTCGCCCGTATAGGGCCCGCAGTCCAACCAAAGACAATCCTGGGCAGCCAAAATCATCCCTTTTAAAATTGACAGCCAAATAAAGGGACTGGCAATAACTACTTCTGCCTTTTTAATATTTTTTATTCCCTTTCTAATCTTATTAAAAAGTCCCTCGGCTTCTTTTAGGGTCCTGGGATTACATTTCCAATTCGCAATGATTAATTTTTTCATATTTTTAAAATTAGAAATCACCACTCAAAACCACCAACTACCCAATCAAATTCATCTTGCCAGTTCCTGCTCGGACATTGCCACCCTGGACTATCGGGATAGGGTTGGCCGCTTGTCTCCATATCTCGAATTCCTAAAACATAATAAGCCCCGCGAGTGGCATCACAACCATAGGAGCCAGCTCCATAACGATAATAATTATAGCCATAACATCCGGTCCCGCTCCCGCCTAAAGGGTCTATCGGAACAACCGAAATATAGTTACCGCTGACCAAGGCGGGAATAAAAGAATTGTCGGTCTGGCATGGGCCCTGGTCCCAGCCATTACAACAACTATCCGAGCCGGGAGAAGGATAGTTATTATTGGTATCATAATATAGTTCCAAGGCAGTAATAATGATTCGCATATCAGCCAATCGTCTGGTGTCTCTTGCTTTAATTCTGACTCTGTTTAAAGAAACCAGAATTGTGCTGGCCAACAACCCGATAATCGAAACCACGACCAAGAGTTCAATTAAGGTAAATCCTCGATTTTTCATACAAATGGCAAATGAATTGCTCCTTCCGTGATTAAACTAACAATTATTCCGGCAATTATAACTCCCAGTGAAATGACGGGGAAAGCCCTCCTTAGGGGTATGCCAAAAACAAAAGCAATTAAAGCGCCTGTCCAGGCGCCGGTACCGGGCAAAGGCAGGGCTACAAAGGTTAATAATGCTAAATCTTGCCATTTCTCAATTTTTGCTGAATGCCTTCTTTTTGTCCTTTCAAATAACCAAGTAAAAAAACGATTAAAAATATAAATTCTATGGATTAAAAACTTGTTTATTAATAAATCTAAACCAAAAATTACAAGAAAAATTGGAATTAAATTGCCTAAAACCGAACAAATAAAGGCAGACCAAATTGGCATATTGTAAACGGTCGCAGCCAATGGTATCGCGCCTCTTAATTCGGAAATTGGCAACATTGATATTAAAAATACGCTAAGCTCTGGGGACATTTTTATCTATTTTTATCCTTCTTAAAAACTTAGCCACATCCTCTGGTTTAACGAGTAGAATCTCCACTCCAGTCCCCAATTCAATACCGCCCCAGGTAGCTGTTTTGGGCAAAATCTCAATATGCCAGTGATAATATTTATAATCTTTTCCGTCACAAGGGGCAGTGTGAATAAAAAAATTATAAGCCGGATCAGCAAGACCTTTATATAAACGGCGCAATGCCTGCCATAATGCTTCGGCTAAATATTTTCTCTCGATATCGGTAATTTTCTCAAAATTGGGCTGATGCTTTCTGGGATAAATCCTTAATTCAAAATTTACTCGGGGCACAAAAGGAGAAAAAACAATAAAATGTTCGTTCTGGAAAATACATCTTCTTTCTTCTTTCTCCCACTGCAACATCAAGCAATGAACGCACCGTCTATGCTCGTCGTGATATTCTTTAGCGCCTCTGATACTGCGCCTTACATCGGCTGGAATTATCGGTAGAGCGATTATTTGTGAATGGGGATGGGGAACTGAAGCCCCGGCTTTCAGGCCGTGATTATGAAAAATAAAAACATAATTAACGCATTTATGGTCCATTAAACACAAATAACGCTCTTGATATGCTTTTAAAACTTCTTCTACTTTTTCAAGCGACATCAAAGCTAAATGTTTTTTATGGTCGCGAGTTATAATTATTTCATGAAAACCAGCTCCATCCATTAGGGTGTAGGGTCCTTCTTTGAGTGAATCCGAACAATCGCCTGGCCCTAAGGCTGGAAATTTATTTTTTATAACTTGCAAACTCCATTCTTTTACAAGTTTTTTAACTCCCTTTATTCTTTTTCTCTTACCCTCTTTATAATAAATTAAAATTGGTTCATCATGACCAGTGGCTTGAGGATTTTCAAAAGGACATTCGGAAATTGGTTGCTCAAATTTTTCTCTCCCTCTTTTGGCAAAAAAATGGGGCCGCTTTGCCCGACCAGTAGCTACTATCATCCAATCCCCGCTGACCAAATCCTGCCTCAATTCTGAAACATTTTTAAACCCATTTCTTAATTGTTTTTTATTAAAACCATTAATTTTCATATTTTCTTCAAATTATACTTATCAGTCAATAAATTCCATTTAATTTTTAATAATTCCCAAAAAGTCCTTAGATAAGATTTTAAAGTAACCTTACTCTCGCCGGGATTTATCCAAGTCACGGGTAATTCTTTAATTTTATATCCTAACCTTTTAGACAGAGCCAAAATCTCAATATCAAATCCCCATCTATAAATTGTTTGTCGAGAAAAAACATCTTGAGCTACTTTAGCTGGAAATAATTTAAAGGCTCTTTGAGTATCGTGAATCTCCCAAAGACCAGCTACAATTCTAATAATATATTTGGAAATCTTTCCTAAAAACCT
>Ga0172362_10000048_pt1 | contig 69914 bp, 63 predicted proteins | sample LakKivs1_kivu2a2_FD_114534 | JGI IMG/M metagenome (GOLD analysis project Ga0172362, IMG submission 114534) | Sediment microbial communities from Lake Kivu, Rwanda - Sediment s1_kivu2a2 | ecosystem: Environmental > Aquatic > Freshwater > Lake > Sediment | place: Rwanda: Western Province, Lake... | reverse complement strand
GCTCTTCCCGGCGGCGTGGATGACGTGCGCGGCGATGTGCTGATCGCGGGCGGGGAACGGAGCGTTGGCGGTGCGCTCCAGGATCGCGCGCACCTCGCGATCGCCGCCGACCCGGTGCACGGTCGGCGCCAGGGCCGTCGCCGGGACGCGGCGCGGGCTCCAGTACGGCGCCATGTGCCATGCCCGCCGCACCCGCGCCCACAGCTCGGGATAGGGTCCCGCGAGCGTCTCGAAGCCGCGGCGGAGGGCGTCGTCGTCGAGCTCGCCCTCGAGCTCGAGCACGACCTGCATCGACATCCCGACCACGGTGTCCCGCCTCGTCATGTCGTCGAGACAGAACAGGACCCAGTCCATCCCGCCGAGATAGCGCCTGCGCGGACTCAGTCGCACCGGGGGAGCGTATCAACGCGGCGCGCGCCGCACGAGGGAGCGCATCAACGCAGCGCCTGCCGCACGAGGGGGCGCATCAACGCAGCGCCTGCTGCACGAGGGGGCGCATCAACGCAGTGCCTGCCGCACGAGGGGGCGCATCAACGCAGTGCCTGCCGCACGAGGGGGCGCATCAACGCAGTGCCTGCCGCACGAGGGGGCGGTCGAGCGGAGCGAAGCGAAAGCCGCGACGCCGGGCTTCCGCGAGGAAGAGCCGGAGTGTCCGCAGGAAGCCGTCGAGGTGTGGCGGCGCGTGCGTGTCGTGCAGGAGGACGATGCTCCCGGGACGGGCGCCGGCGAGGCCGCGCCTGGCGCGCGACGCGGTCCAGGCGACCGCGCGGTCGAAGTAGCGCACGTCCCAGTGCACGAGCGGGATGCCGAGCTTCTGCAGGGCCCAGTGCAGGGGCGGCGTCCGGACGCCGGCGGGTGAGCGGAACCCGACGGTCTCCCTGCCGGAGAGGTCCTGCAGTCGCCGCTCCGCCTCGTCGATCCAGCACAGCATGGCGCGGGGCCCGCGGAAGTAGACGTTCCATCTGTGGTCCAGCGAGTGATTGCCGATCGCGTGACCGGCCTCGAGGATCCGGGAGACCAGCCCGTGCGCGCGCTCCGCACGTTCCGCGACGAGGAAGAAGGTCGCCGCGCAGCCTTGCTCGGCCAGTGCGTCCAGGATCACGGGTGTCGCTTTCGGGTCGGGGCCGTCGTCGAAGCTGAGGTACATCACCGGTGCCGCTGCACTCGACGGGATGCGGCGGACGCACCCGCCCCACGAGAGCATGGCCGGTGGCCAGGCGGGGCCATCGCCGTCGTGCAATCGAGGCCGGGGAAAGTGCAGCCATCTCGCTGAGGACCGGTGAAGAGCCATGAGCTTCGCGAGGGATCTCGTCCCGAATCGTCCGGGAGCCTGCCTTTGACCCACGGACGAGAAGGCTGTTAACTCGAATCGTTGCGACTTACCACGAGTGCGGCAAGGCTCCTCGCCGCTGCGTCCGCTTCGTTCCTCTGGTCGTGCCAGGGCGCGCACAGCCGCCTCGCCATGGTCCACGCATGGGGCTGTCCGACCGTTCCCCAGCCGAACGTTCCGCCGCCACAGGAAGTCGTCTACGCGTCGACCCCCGAGCAGGTGGTCGCCCCGCTGCGCGCTGCGATCGCGGCCGCCCTGTGTGCGCCGGAGACGACCGACCGAGCCACTCTTCGCGCCGCGGCGGACGCGCTCGACGATACCCTGGCGTCCGCTCGCGACGCGATGCCGCTCGGCCGGCTGCGTGTGCTCCTCCAGGATGCGAGTGCGCCCGATGAGCCCGCCTTTCGCGACGTGCTCCAGGCGCTCGCGCGGACCGAGCGCGCCTATCACTTCAACGAGATCGTCGCCGAGCGTCCGACGCTGCTTCTGGTGCACGGCTCCGATCGCGGGCCGTTCGACACCTTCGCACCCTACCTCGAGGCGTTCGCGCAGACGCACAACGTCGTCTTCGTGCTCTACGACTCGTTCCGGCCGACGGCCCAGAAGGCCGCCTGGCTCGCCGATCGGATCCGGGAATGGCGCGCCGGCGCGGACGCGTCCGGCGCGCTCCACGTCGTCGCCTGGTCGGACGGTACGACCGTCCTGCGCAAGGCGGTGCTCGACGACGAGGAGGGCGTCTTTCGCGGGGCGCGCATCGTCAACCTCGCGCCGCCCCTCGCCGGGTCCCATCGCGCTCGCTGGGTAGACGACGGCCCGATGCGGCTGATCGCCTTCCCGGCGTTGCTCTACCTCGTGCGCAACTCGTACCTGATCGACATGGCGGAGGACTACAACCCGTACGGCGCGCTGATGGCCGAGATGTACGACCGCCGGGCGAGCGAGGCCATGGTGCAGCACCTCGGCAGCGGGTCCGAGCTGAACGTCGTCGTCGAGCGCGATCCGCACGCGCCGCAGGCACCGCTGGTCGGCTTTCTCGAGCCCGGGTTCGAGGCGTACGCGGCCCGCTACGACGCGAGCCTCGGTACGAACCACGTTCGCCTGCCGGCGTGGAGCGAGAATCCGCACCAGGACGTCACGCGAGACCCCGAAGCCATCCGAGCGGCCGTACGTCATCTCTCGGGGGATCCCGCACCGGTCGACGTGCGGCCTGCGGCGACCCGGCCCCAGCATGGGCGATCGTAGGCGAGTCTTCGTCACCGGGCTGGGCGCGATCACGGCTGCCGGGCCCTCGGTGGCGCACCTGCGCGCGGCGCTGCGCGCGTCCGAGACGCTGATCCGCCCGCTGCGCCTGCTCGATACCAGCAGTCTCCCGGATGGTCTCGTCGCGGCGGAGGTCGACTGCATTCCGGAGGCGGCCCGGCTCGCACGCAGTGCGCGGGTCCGCGCCTCGCGATCCGATCGGCTCGCCCTCGTGGCGGCGGAGGAGGCGGTGGCGGCGAGCGGGCTGGCGCTCGATTCCGTGCCGTCGGACCGGATCGCGGTCGCGGTCGGGAGCTCGACCGGCGGCATGCTCGAGCTCGAGTCCTGCTACGAGGCGGGCGTGCGCGGCCGGCGTCCGGGCCGGCTTCGCGCGCAGATCCTCGCCGGTGCCGTCGGCTCGCCGGCGGCGCTCGTCGCGACGGCGTTCGGTGCGACGGGAAGGCGGCTGTCGCCCTCGACCGCCTGCTCGAGCAGCGCGATCGCGCTCGCGACCGGGCTCTCGTGGATCCGCAGCGGGGCTGCCGACGTGGCGATCGTCGGCGGCACCGACGGCCTCACGCGCATGACCGTGTCCGGGTTCCTCGGCCTGCAGGCGATGAGCCCAACGCCGTGCCGTCCGTTCGATCGCCGTCGCCGGGGCATGTCGCTCGGCGAGGGGGCGGCGTTCCTCGTCCTCGAGGCAGAGGACGCCGCGCGCCGCCGCGGCGCCGATCTCCTGGCCGAGCTCGCGGGTGCGTCGTCCTCGTGCGATGCCGCGCACTTGACGGCGCCCGACCCGGACGGGCGCGGCGCGGTGCAGGCGCTCGCCGGCGCGCTGCGCGACGCGGGCGTGAGTCCCGACGAGGTCGACTACGTGAATGCGCACGGCACCGCCACGCTGCAGAACGACCTCGCCGAGGCGAAGGCGCTCGCCCGGGTTTTCGGACCCGCCTCGGAGCGCGTTGCGGTGTCCTCGACGAAGGGGCTGATCGGGCACCTCCTCGGCGCGGCGGGTGCTGTCGAGGCGCTGATCGGCGTCCTCGCGATCCGGGACGGCTTCGTGCCGCCCAACTTCAACGGCACCGAGCGCGACCCGGAGTGCGCGATCCGGCTCGTCCCTGCCGGCGGCCGCGAGCAACCCGTCGGGATCGTGGTCTCGAATTCCTACGGCTTCGGGGGCAACAACTGCACGGTGGTGCTGCGGCGTCCATGAGCGATCCCCGCGAAGACGCGATCGTCGTCACGGGCATCGGGCTCGTGACGCCGCTCGGCACCGGGGCCGATGCCGTCTGGCACGCGTGGACGAACGGCGACTGCGGGTTCCGCGCGCTCGAGGCGGGCGATTCGCGGCTCGCGCAGGGCATCGATCCCTCGGATCCCCCGGTGGTCGAGCGCGCCGCCTTCGTGCGCGACTTCGTGCCGCGCGAGCACGTCCGGCACGGCCTCCTGCGCCGCATGGACTGGGTGTCGCGGATGCTCGTCGCAGCCGCGCGGCAGGCGTACCACGACGCGGGGTGCGACGCGCCCGACGAGAGCGAGCGCGAGCGGGCCGCGATCGTCGTCGGGTCGCAGTTCGGAAACCAGCGCGAGACCGCTCGCTACACCCGCCGCGTGCTCGACGCCGGCCTCGGCGCCGGCTCGCCGATGCTGTTCCCGAATCTGGTGATCAATGCGGCCGCGGGCTACGCGGCGATCGAGCTCGGCTTCTCGGGTCCGAACCTCACGGTGTCCGAGCACGAGGCGTCGGGCGAAGCGGCCTTCGCCGCGGCGCTCGACCTGCTGCGTTCGGGTGCGTGCGACCTCGCGATCGTCGGTGGCGTCGACGAGTTCGGCGAGGTCTACCTGCAGGCCCTCGCCGAGCGCAGGCTGCTCCATCCGTCCGTGGGATGGCGCAAGGTCCTCACGCAGCGCAGCGCCGGCTGGATGATCCCGGCCGAAGGCGCGGCGGCGCTCCTGCTCGAGCGTGCCGACCGGGCGCGACGCCGCGGTGCACGGGTCTACGGCGTCGTCGAAGAGGCGGCCACGGTCGGGTCTGCGGCCGGGCCGTACGATCTCCCATCGCCGGCCGCCGCCGCGCGCGCATTGTGCGCGGCCGTCCTGCCACAGGGTCGGGTCGATGCCTATCTCGGCCTCGCCGACGGCGGTGCGCCGCGTCGCGCGATCGATCACGCGTGCCGCGAAGCGCTTGCGGCGGGGCAGGGTGCGCCGGTCCGCTACGCCACCTTTCGCGAGCAGAGCGGCGATCACGGCAGCATCGGAATGCTCGGCATCGCACTCGCCGCGCTCGCCGTGCACCGCGGAGCGTTTCCCGATCGGGAGCGCGCCGCCTGCGTCCGGCGCGTCGCGCTCCTCGGTGCGGCGCGCGGCGGAGTGCTCGCACCGATCTCTCTGAGCAGCGCGATCGACCCGAGCAGCGCGATCGACCCGCCGCTACGCGCCGCGCCGTAGGGGGGCGCGGTCACCGCGGGCGGCGCGTGGCCTCGAGGTGGAGGCGGCGGCTCAGTGCCCTGCGGGTGGGCTATAGCGCGCGCACAGCAGCACGTTGGCGAACGGCGTGCCTCGGCTCATCGGCTCGGTCTGCACGCTGAAGTCGAGCGCTTCGAGTGCCGCGCGCCACTGGGCCACGCTGCGGCAGTGGAACAGCGTCGCACCGTGCCCGCGCGCGAAAGCGACGCTGCGATCGACCCAGTTGCTGACGCGAAACGGCAGACCGGCCGAGGCGTCGCCCACGCGCAGCAGCAGGATGCCGCCGCCGTCGAGCGACCGGCGAACGCGGCGCAGAACGTCGTCCTGCGCTGCGCGATCCATGTAGTGCAGCACGTCGAGGATCACGATGGCGTCTGCGACGCCGAGCTCCACGTTGCGGATGTCGCCCGCCTCCACGCCGCAGCCCGGGCCCAGGGCGCGCTGCGCGCGCGCCACGTCGGACGCCATCATCTCGATGCCGCGATAGGCCGCGATGCGCGGCCCGTCGGATGGAACTCCCTGCCGGTTCTGCCCTTCGTGGTCGGCGAAGCCGGGGCGGACGTCGGATGGAACGCCCTGCCGGTTCCGTCCTTCGCGGTCGGCGAAGCCGGTGCGGAGGTCAGTCGCCGCCAGCAGTGCCCCGAGCAGCCCCTGGCCACAGCCCAGGTCGAGTACGCGCGCCCCCTCGGGGATCAGTCGCGCCTCGAGCAGGCAGCGGAACACGGGATCGCGGAGCAGCTTGCCGCGCGCGAAGCGCCAGGCGAAGCGGCCGGCGGCGCGATAGGGCTCGCTGGCTGCCTCGACGAGGCGAGCGTAGGCGTGGTCGTCGATCAATCGAGCACGGCGGGCTCGGGCCGTTGCGTGGGTGGCCCCGAGATCATGGACTCGAGTCCATGGCATCCGGCTGCCGAGGTTGCACGCGGTGCCGGACGGTCGTGCATGCCGCCCGGCACCGTGCGCCGTCTTGCGCCGGCGCCCGCGCCGGCGCTATCTGGTCGCCGGTCATGTGCCGCGCATCGCTCCGGGGAGCCGGGCACGCGTGAGGGTCCCTCGCCGGAGAGTGGCCTGCGCGGTGGTCTGCATCGCGATCGGCGTGCTCGCGTCCGGCTGCCAGTACCTGGGAATGGTGCGCGACCAGCGCGCCATGCGCCGACAGTTCGCGCGCGAGCCACGGCTCGCCCTGCAGCGCGCCATGGCGCCGGGAGACGGCTATCGTGTCGCGGGCCGGATCACGGGGGCCGAGGCTCGCGACGAGGCGATCCTGCTGGTCGCCGTCGGCCACGAACTCGCCGCCGACTAGATCGTCGGCTGGAAGCTCGTCGCCCGCCCCATCGACTCGTACAACATCCTGCTTCCCGAGGGGGATTACGACCTGCTGTTCTTCGCCGACGGCGATCGCGACGGCGTGTTCGAGTCGAGCGAGCTGGTCGGGAGCACGGATCCGTCGGCCCCCGTCGGTGTCCGGTCGGCCGCGTCCGTCGACGGCTTCGCCATCGACGGCCCGGTGGTCGCCGTCGACCTGGCGAGCCCCCGGGCGGCGAGCGTGCCCGTCCGGATCGAGGTCGAGCGCTCGAGCAACGTCTTCGCGTCGCTCGACGATGACTTCTTCGCGGCCCGCTGGGGGCAGCGCGGTCTGTTCCACCCGATCGAGCTGATGGTGCACACCCAGGGCTACTTCTTCGGGCTCGAGGACCCCGACCCGCGCAAGACGCAGGTGCTCTTCGTGCACGGCATCGGCGGTGCGCCGGTCGAGTTCGCGTCGCTGGTCGCGGGTCTCGATCGATCGCGCTATCCGCCGTGGTTCTTCTTCTATCCGTCGGGGTTGCCGCTCGCGCAGATCGCGGCCGTACTGAGCTCGACGCTCGAGCTGTCGGCGGCGGAGCTGGGGCTGGAGCGCGTGGTGATCGTCGCGCACAGCATGGGTGGGCTGGTCGCCTACGAGGCCGTCACGATGCTGTCGCGCAGGGAGCCGCCGCGCTGGCTGAAGCTGCTCGTCTCGATCGCGACGCCCTACGGTGGCGACGACGGGGCACGCCGCGGCGTCGAGCGTGCGCCGGAGGTCGTGCCCTCGTGGCGCGACGTCGCGACCGGCAGCGACTTCGTGCAGCGCATCGCAGCGACGCCGCTGCCGGCCACGATGCCCTTCTACCTTCTCTTCGCCTACGACAACGGCGCCCGGCTCGGGCGCGTGAGCCCGAGCGGCGACGGCACGATCACGATGCGGAGCCAGCTCGCACTGCCGGTGCAACGGCGCGCGCAGCGCTCGTACGGGATCGACGCCACCCATGCCGGCGTGCTCACCGATCCGACGACCATGTCGATCCTGGTGGGAGCGCTCGACGAGCACGCGGCGCCGGAACGCTGAGCGCCGCCGCAGCGCTTGGAGCACACCGTGAGAGACCGACGAGTCCGGCGAGCTTCCACCGGAACCCGGATGCCGACGTCCGCGCGGTGCTGACCCCCGCAAGACCACGCGGTCAGATGGAACGCCTTGCCGGTTCCATCCTTCGTGGTTGGCGAAGCCGGTCGCCCGCGCGAGCGATGCTCACCTGCCGCGCGCGCGCGTCAGCTTCCCGCGTGCACTGCGCGGCAGCGTCTCCGCAGCCTCGAGCCGGACCGTGCGTGCGGCGGCCGGAATCGCGCTCCGGATCTCCTCGCGGATCCTGCGGAACACATCGTCGGTCTGCCAGGCCGGGTCGACGACGACGCGTGCCATGACGCGTGCGAGATCCCGCTCGTCCACGTCCCCGACGACCATGCACTCCCGCACGCCGGGCAGACGTAGCAGCCGTCGCTCGACCTCGGCCGGACGCACGAACTGGCCCCGGACCTTGAAGCGATCGTCCAGGCGGCCCAGGTAGAAGAAGCGACCCTCGCCGTCGACCTCGACCTCGTCGCCGGTCTCGAACCAGGCCTCGCCGATCGGTTCGATCCGACCCTCGAGCCCGTCCGACGAGATGCCGATGGCTCGACTGTCCCCCCGCACCGACAGCGCGCCCCGTCGATGCGGAGCCGGTGCCGCTCCGCCGACACGGACCTCGAAGCCCGGAACCACGCCGCCGAGCGAGCCGGGCCGTGCTGCCGCCGGAGCCGCCGCGAGGAAGGAGTTGAACATCTCGGTACAGCCGAGGTTGTCGAGCGGGCGCTGGCCGAACGTCGACCGCCAGCGCTCGAACACCGACTCGGCGAGAGGCTCGCCCGCGGACAGGACGAGGCGCAGGCGCCGCAGTGCAGCGCCCCAGCTCGGCCGGTCGCCGAGGCGCGCGATCGCCTCCAGCGACCATGGCCCGCTGACCAGGACGGACGCCTCGTGGCGCCGCAGCTCGTGGAGGACCGTCGGCAGCCTGAGGTCGGCCGGGAGAATCGCGGCGGCACCGGCGAGGAGCGGGAACAGGAGGTTGTTGCCGAGCGCGTAGACGAACGGCAGTCCAGCCGTCGCGATCGTCCGGTCTCCCGGCTTCAGGGCGAGGATCCCGCGGCCGAACGCCTCGTAGGCCGCCCGCGGACCCCGGTGGGCATGGACCACGGCGCGCGGGTCGCCGGTCGATCCCGAGGTGAACGTCCACAGAGCCGGGTCGTCGGCGTGGACCGCCGGCGGCTCGTGCGGGGCCGGCGGCCGGGCCCCGACCCAGGCCAGGATCGCTTCCGTGGCGATCGTCTCGCGCACCCCGATCAACAGGTCACGATCCCCGAGTGCTCCGGCCACGCGCCAGGTGTGCACGATTCGGTCCAGGCCGCTCCCGGGCTGGGCGTCGACGAGGAGCGGCACGCATCGCGAGTACAGGCTCGCGAGGAGGGCCAGCGCGACGGCCATCTGATCGTAAGCCACGATGAGAACGCGGCTGCCCGGCGGAAAACGCTCATCGATCTCCGCAGCCCCATGTGCGGCTGCGGCTGCGAGCTCGGCGTAGCTCAGCTGGCGCGCACCGCCGAGAACGGCGGGTGCGGTCGCGGATGGCGGCTCCGCCAGCGCGCCCCAGAGGAGGTGGTTTCGTGGATCCCTGCTTCGCACGGGTCGCAGCATCGCGCGGGTGCGCCGGGGAGCACGCTCAGCGCGCCGCGCGACGCTCGGCGCGCCGCTGCGCCGAGAGCCGGAGTCGCTTCGCGCGGTCACGCTCGTTCTTCGGCAGCAGCGTCTTCGGGCCGCCCTGCAGCCACTCGTTGAGGCGCGCGAGCTGCACGAGCAGCCCGAGCACCGGCAGGGTGCGCCAGGACGGCGACTCGTGGCCGGCGAGGATCGAGGTGACCTCGCGCCGGAGCCAGCCGATCCCCCGCAGGTCGGGCGGCTCGATGAAGACCTCGCGGAACGGCGGGTCGTACCAGGCGTGAATGAACTTCGAGAAGACCTTCAGGGATGCCCGGGACTTGGCCACGTAGCGGTCGAAGTCGCGCGCCCGCGGCAGCCGCCCGTCCCGCAGCGCGGCTTCCGCGGCCCGGCTCGCTCGCCGGGCGCCGATCATCGCGAGGTGAACCCCCGACGAGAAGATCGGATCGACGAAGTTCCCGGCGTCGCCGATCACCACCCAGCCGTCGCCGGCGAGGTCGCGGAGCTTGTACTGGAAATCGGCGGTCGCCTCGATCTCCCGGGTCCGCACCGCGCCGCGCAGGCGGGCGGCGAGCGGTGGCAGCCGCTGCACGGCCTCGCTCCACAGCGCCTCGTGATCCATGCCGGCGCGGCGGCGCCGCGCGTACCATGCGTTGTCCATGGTGACGCCGACCGACGTTCGGCCCTCGCCGAAGGGGATGATCCAGGCCCACCCGAAGGAGCCCGCGACCAGCCCGATCGTGCCCGCGTCAGTGCCCGTGGAGTGTCGGACGCCGTCGAAGTGCGCGTACAGGGCGATCTTGTTGAGCCGCGGATCGCGCTCCCGCATGGCGCGCTGTCTGCCGAGCAGGGTCGAGCGCCCCGAGCAGTCGGCCAGCAGGCGCCCGGCCACTCGCCGGCGGGTTCCGTCGGCGAGCTCGAGGTCGACGCCTGCCGCGCGATCGCCCTCGAACCACACCTGCTCGGCCCGGGTCGCGTCGAGGCACTCGACGCCCGCGGTGCGGGCGGAGTTCCAGAGCAGAAGATCGAACTGCGCTCGCGGCACCTCGTAGGCGAACGGGGACGACGCCCTGGCGCCGTCCGCGAAGTTCACGAAGCGGACGCCTCGGCGGTCGGCCAGCGAGAAGTACGCCCCGTACTTGCGCACGAAGCCCGCCTGCTCGAGCGCTTCCTCGAGCCCCAGCTCGCGCCAGACCTTCGCCGTCCCGGGCAAGAGGCTCTCGCCGATCGTGAACCGGGGGTGTCGGTCCCGCTCCAGAAGCAGAACCTCGAAGCCGCGCTTCTTCATCAGGTGGGCGAACGTGGTGCCGGCAGGACCTCCGCCGATCACGACGACGTCGTACGCGCTCCGCGAAGGGCTCTGTGGGCTTGGCTCCGTCATCCGGACCTCATCGGCTGATTCGAACGCTCCCGACCTGCTCACCGCAGCCGTGGCGGATACACTCGATCCGCCCCGGATCGGAAGGCTCCGGAACCAGCGAAACGGTCAAGCGGTGGGGATTCTCGGTCACCGGCACGGCGAAGCGCAGGCGATCGCGCAGCATGAGCAGGGCGGCGGCACAGTGGAAGGCCGTACCGGTCATCATGCTCCCGTACACCGGGGAGTACGCCGCCACCGCTCGAGCGCGTGCCACCGCCCGATACGGCGTTTCATCCTCCGTCAAGCCGTCGGAGTCGACCAGGACGAGGTCGGCGTCGTCGAGCGACGGCGCAGGCGCCACCTCGAGCGTCCCGTAGCACCGTGACGCTCGGTCACGAGCGAGCACGAAGAACACGCTACCCTCACCCGGCACCGCCTCGGGCGCTGCTCCGAAGCGCAGCGGCTCGATCCGGCCGTCCGGGGCGAGCCGGATCCGCTCGCGACAGACGTACTCCATCACGGCGCCGCACTCCTCGGCTGCTCCGACCAGAACGTGCGAGCAGCGTCCTTCCGACAGCCACGCAGACGCCACCAGGAGAGCCTGTTGAAACGAGAGGTGGAACTGGGTCAGCGTCGTTGTGGGGCCGTGGGCTCCCAGGTGGAGTGCGATGTGCGACGCGGCCGCGTTCTGCACGGAGCGCGAGAACAGCGTCGGCGACGGTGCCGCTTCGCCGAACTCGAGCATCTCGTCGAGGAAGCGGAAGGCGGTCGCGTGCGATCCGAGACCGCTCGCAACGACGATGCCGACGTCGGTGCTGCCCGGTGCGACCATGAGGCCGGCATCGACCACCGCATCGGCGGCGGCGAGCACCGCCATCTTCGTGAAGCGGTCCGCACGTCGCATCTGTCCGAGGATCGCGCGGTCGCGCAGCAGCGCGTCGTCCACCGCGTACACCGGCATCTCCGCGCCGGGCAGCGAGGTGACCGCGCGCCACGTCGGTGCTCGCCAGCCCTCGCGCAGCGCGGCCGCGAGCGCGTCGAGACCGCGGCCGCGGCTGAAGACGATGCCGATGCCGGCGACGTTCATCGCCGCTCCCGCGCCCGATGCAGGACGATCATCGCCGCTCCCGCGTTCGCCGCAGCACGAGTGCGGCATTGCCGCCGCCGAATGCCAGGGACGTGGAGACCGCGTGGTCGCGCTCGACCCGGGTGCGCTGCGCAAGCGGATGGATGCCGATCTGCGGGTCGCAGGTGGCGAACCCGGCACTCGCCGGCACCTCGCCGTCGCGCAGCGCGAGCGCCGTGAACGCCGCCTCGAGGCCGCCGGCGGCGCCGAGCGTGTGCCCGGTGATGCCCTTGGTCGACAGGAAGCGGACGTCCTTGCCGAAGACACGCGCCAGGGTCGCCGCTTCGACCAGGTCGTTGTCCATCGTTCCGGTGCCGTGGGCGTTCACGAAGTCGACGTCCTCCGGCGTGATCGCCGCTGCCCGCAGAGCCCAGCGCAGCGCCGCCTCCAGCCCGACTCCCTCGGGATGGGGTGCGGTCAGGTGGTACGCGTCGATCGCCGAGCCGTACGCCGGGAGGACGAGATCCGCGCTTCGCCCCCGCGATTCCAGGCTCTCTCGTGTCTCGAGCACCAGGACGCCCGCCCCCTCCCCGAGGTTGAGCCCACCGCGGTCTCGGTCGAAGGGCCGGCAGGGCGCACTCGACAGGATGCCGAGAACACCGAAGCCGGACAGCGGCACCGAGCAGATCTCGTCCGCGCCGCCGGCCACCGCGATGTCGCAGTACCCGGCAGTGATCCAGGACCGCGCGATGCCGATCGCATCGGCGCCCGACGAGCACGCGTTGACCACCGTCACGGCCGGGCCGGACGCGCGGAGCGAGCGCTGCAGGGCACCTGCGAGGTTCCCGTGCAGATAGCGTTCGACCGAGTCGAGCTTCGCGGGCGCGCCCGCCCGATAGGCGCGATAGAAGTCGAGGTCGTTCACCTGGCTCGCCACCGTGGTCCCGAGACAGATGCCCACCCGCCGCCCGTCCGGAAGCGGCAAGAGCCCGGCGTCCTGCAGGGCCTCGAGGACCGCCGTGCGGGCGAGGTCGAGGGTCCGGAGCCCGGGCGCGGGATCGTCCTGCTGCAGGCGGGCGACCTCGAAGACGGGATAGGACAGCTGCGACGGGAACACCGAGACCGGGCCAGGCCGGCGCGCGCCGGTGCGCATGGATTCTCTGGTTGTCGCGACGCCGATCCCGGCGGCGGAGATCACGCCCAGCCCGGAGATGACGACGTCCTTCATCCTCGCGTCGTTTCCGCGTCGTTCGATTCCGATCGGGATCAGCTCGCCTGGAGGCCGTCGTGGATCCAGTGGACGAGCGTGTCGAGCGACTGGAAGATCTCGCGCGCCTCCTCCTCGTCCACGATCTCGAGGCCGTAGTTACGCTGAACGAGAACGACGATCTCCACTGCGTCGAGCGAATCGAGGCCGAGCCCCTCGCCGAAGAGAATCTCCGCGTCACCGATCTCGTCGGGGACGACGTTCTCGAGCGCGAGGCTCTCGACGAGAAGGTGCTTCATCTCCCGTCGAATCTCTTCGAGTGACCTGGACTTCTGCATGCCGGGAACCTCAGCTTCGGGGACCGCGCCGCAGGCTTTAGCCGATCGCCCTCGGGATGACGAGCATCTCACACCAGCCGACGGTGTGGGATCGGCAGGAGTCGGCGCAGCACGAGGCGGGTATGGACGCGGGTCAAGCGGAGGTTGTCGACGAACGGCCGGAAGCGGGACACGCGGAGGTGCGGCGGCGGGTAGTGCACCGCGATCGGGACGCTGCGCAGCGGCAGGCCGGCCCAGACCGCCCGGGCGAGGATCTCGGCCTCGAAGTCGAAGCGCGAGCCCATGCACCGGATCCGCGAGATCTGCTCCACGGGATAGGCGCGAAATCCGCTCTGGCAGTCGTCGAGCCAGACGCCCGACTCGACCCACAGCCAGAAGTTGCCGAACCGTCGCCCGAAACGACTCGACCGGGGCGCCTGCGTTTCCTCGAAGCGCCGGGCACCGACGATCAGGGCCGGCGCGGAGCTCCGCAGAGCGGGCAGGAACGACTCCAGGTCGCGCGGGAAGTGCTGACCGTCCGCGTCGATGGTCAGTGCGATGCGGCCGCCCCGGGACTTCACGTACTCGATCCCGGTGCGGATCGCCTGCCCCTTGCCGCGATTGCGATCGTGCGACAGCACGGTGACGTCGACGTCCGCCAGGACGGCGCGCAGGTCGACGTCCGTGCTGCCGTCGTCGACGACCACGACGTGATCGAGCAGCTGCCTGCACTCGCGCACGACCGCGCGCACGGTCGTGCCGTCGTTGTGGACCGGGACCACCCACCAGACCGAGCTCAGCGCATCACGTTCCGCCCGCGAGTCGACCATCACCACCTGTCGCCCGAGCTTTGCGCGACGGGGCGCGATGCCGCTCGTGGTCGCATGCGGTACCGGATCGGCAGGCTCGCGAGGCTCGGGATCATGTTGGCGGCGACGCGCTGTGGACGACCGGCGAGCTCGACGCGGTCGACCCGCCGGACGAACTCTTCGAGAACCGCTCCGGTCATCCGCCGTGCGAGCCGGCCGCCGAGACAGGCGTGCTCGCCGACCCCGAGTGCCACGTGCGGATTGGGCGTCCGTGCGAGGTCGAGCTCGTCGGGATTCGCGAAGACCTCCTCGTCCCGGTTCGCCGACGCGTGGAACAGCAGGACGCGATCTCCGGCACGGATGGTCCGGTCGCGCAGAAGATGGTCCTGCGTCGCCGTCCGCATCATGTACACGACCGGAGAGACGAAGCGCAGGATCTCGTCGGCTGCGGTGGCCGTGAGCGCCGGATCGGTCGCCCAGCGCCGCAAGGCTTCGGGTCGCTCGATCAGCGCCAGGAGCCCGCCGGCAACCGAGCCGCGCGTCGTCTCGTGACCGGCGGTCACGGTGACGAGACCGTACGACAGCGTCTCCATGCGCCCCATCGGGCACCCGTCGATGCTTGCGGTCGCGAACGCCGTCGCGAGATCGTCGCGCGGCTGCGCACGGCGATCCTCGATCAAGCGCGAGAAGTAGGAGTAGAACTCGAAGAACGTCTCCCGGTTGCGACCCGCGTGGTCGGCCTCGGCCTGTGCGATGTCCTCGCGCTCGAAGATCTCGCGCGTGACCTCCATCAGGAAGGGCTCGTCGCACTCGGGAACGCCGAGGAGTGTCGCCACGACGTGCAGCGGGTAGCGTGTGGCGACGCTCTCGACGAAATCGCACTCGCCCTCGTCGCCGAGCGCGTCGATGAGCCGTCGCGCAGTCCCGGTCACCACGGACTCGAGCCGAGCGAGCGCGGCCGTCGTGAACCAGGGAGCCGCGACCCGCCGGTACGCGCCGTGCTCCGGCGGGTCCATGTTGATGATGCTCCGCATCTGGTGCGCCGACTCGCGCGTCGTTCGCTCGAGCGCGATCCCCGGCGCGTTGACGAACAGCGTGGGCTGGCAGGAGAGCGCGACCACGTCGCTGTGCCTGGTCACGGCCCAGAACGAGGGCCAGCCGTCGACCGTGAAGTGCGCGACCGGTGCTTGACGGCGGAGTCGGGCCCACTCCCGGTAAGGGTATCCGAGCTCCTTGTAGGCACTCGGCTCGACGAAGCGCCGTGGGTCGACCGTGCTCATGCCGACCGGTGACGAGCTGGCGCGCTGCGCTCGAGCGGCGCGGCGCGCTGCCCTGGCGCGCGAGACGGGGCTGCGCTCCGGAAGCGGCGCCAGCTGCTGACCCGGGGCCTGCCCATGCGCTGCGTTTATCGTCGAACCTCCGACGGGCGCAAGGCGGTCTCCTGGCGGCAGGGCTCACCCTGCGCACGGGCTTGAATCGAGAAACCCGGGCAGGTAGCGCACCCTGCCGGTCGACATGACGCACGCCGCTCCAGGGGAAGATTGGCATCGACGTCGCGAGCGCGGGTCGCTCTGGGCGATGCACCTGGTCGCGTGGCTGTATCGTGTCGTCGGTCACCACCTCGCCGCGCCACTCGTCCATCCGATCGTCGCCTACTTCTTCCTCACCGACGGTGCCGGTCGTCGCGCCTCGCGCGCCTATCTCGAGCGGCTGTTCGCAACGCCGGGCGGCGCCCGGCGGCTGGGGCGAGCGCCACGGCTGTCCGACTCCTTCCGGCACTACCTCGAGTTCGGCCGGACGGTGATGGAGCGCATGGGGATCTGGCTCGGGCGCGGGGACGGCTTCTCCGTCGAGGTCGAGGGCTGGGAGAATCTCGAGAACCTCATCCGCGACGGCCGCGGTGGGTTGATCCTCGGAGCCCACGTCGGGAGCTTCGACGCGATGCGACTCCTGGCGCGAAAGTCCTCACCCCGCACCGTCAAGATTCTCATGCACACCGCCCATGCGGCACAGATCGGCGAGATCTTCCGCCGGCTCGGCGAGATCTCGGGAACCCCGTCGGAGATGGGTGTGATTCCGGTGCGTGCCGGATCGTTCGAGCACGTCCTCGAGGTCAAGCAATGCATCGCCCGCGGCGAGGTCGTGGCGATCCTCGCCGACCGCATGCACCCTCTGGAGCGGGGAGGGCGGGTGCCGGTGACGTTCCTCGACCACACCGCCTACCTTCCGGAGAGCCCCATGCGGCTCGCCGCCGTGCTCGGTTGCCCGGTGGTGCTGATGGCGGGGCTCCGTGTCGCACCGCGACGATACGTGGTCGTCGTCGAGCCTCTGGCGGAGAGGCTCGTCCTGCCGCGCGGCTCTGCCGTGGAGCTGCGCCGGGCCTGCCAGCGCTACGCCGACTGGCTCGCGCGCCTGTGCGAGCGGGCCCCGCTGCAGTGGTTCAACTTCTTCGACTTCTGGGCCGGCTCGCCGGACCTCGAGCCAGCCGGCACCGGATCCGCGTCTTCGGGCGAACCTCGCTCGACCGGCGCACGTCCGTCTGCCGGACCTTCGCGCGAGGGGCGGACGGAAAGCGCTTGATTTCCGGGGCCCGATCGTCCACCCCCGGAACCGCGGCAGCGATCCTCGGGAGCGACTCGGACGCGGGGTTCGGACGCGGTGGTGCAGGGTGCGCGATGGGGGTTTCCGCGCATCGATCGAGGTCCCGATGAAGATCCTGATGATGTCGGCGAACGTGTCCTCCGAGCCGTACGCCGTCTATCCCCTCGGCATGAGCGTGATCGCCGGTGCGCTCGCGCGCGCCGGACACGACGTCCACCAGTACGACTTCCTGCAGGCAGGAATGTCGCTGGACTCGGTCGCCGAGGTCGTTCGCGAGCAGGCGCCGGAGCTGATCGGGATCTCGATCCGCAACATCGACAGCGTGAACATGCTGAACGAGAAGCGGTACGTCGAGACCGCGGCGCAGATCGTCGCGAAGATCCGCGAGCTCACCGACGTGAAGGTCGTGATCGGGGGGTCGGCGGTGTCGATCATGCCGGAGGCGATCATGGACGCCGTCCGGGCCGACTACGCCATCGTCGGAGAGGGCGAGGCGCTCATGGTCGACTTCGTCCGCAACGCGGAGCGGGGAGTCTTCCCGGGGGCGTCCATTCTCCGCGTGCCGCGGATGCTCGACGGGGCGCAGTTCGCAGCCCCGCTCTACGATCCGATCCTGATGGACTACTACCTGCAGCAGGGCCGCATCGCGAACGTGCAGACCAAGCGGGGCTGCACGTTCAAGTGCGTCTACTGCAACTACCCCGTGCTCGAAGGGAAGACGATTCGTGCGCGGAACGCCGACCTCGTCGTCGACACGGTCGAGATGCTGCTCGAGCGTCACGACGTCAAACACATCTTCTTCGTCGATTCCGTCTTCAACGACGGCCAGGGCGAGTTCCTGGAGGTCCCGAAGGCGATGAAGCGCCGGGGCCTGTCCGTCCCCTGGACCGGGTTCTTCAAGCCCGAAGGGCTCGACGACGAGAGCGTCGCACTGATGGCCGAGACCGGCCTCGCGCACGCCGAGGTCGGCGCGGATGCCGCGACCGACATCACGTTGAAGCGCCTGGCGAAGAAGTACCGTTATCGCGACATCGTCGAGAACAACGCGCTGCTCCATCGCCACGGAGTACACGCCGCCCACTTCTTCATGTTCGGCGGACCCGGCGAGACCGAGGAGACGGTTCGCGAGGGCATCGACAACATCCGCCGCCTCGAGAACACGGTGTCGTTCATCGCGATGGGGCTGAGGATCTTTCCGGGGACTCCGCTCGCGAAGGTCGCGGACCAGCACGGGCTCTACGCGCGCGACTATCAGTCGCTCGACCCGATCTACTACGTCGCCCCCGGCCTCGACGTCGACTGGCTGTACGAGACGCTGAGCGAAGGATTCGGCGACCTCCGGCACTGTGTCTTCCCGCCGCACGCGCTCGATCGGGACTTGCAGTTCCTCTACAAGAAGGGGCACTCCGGCTTCCTCTGGGAGCTGATCATTCCGGGACGAGAGCGCGAGCGGCGCCGCGGTCGTCCCCGACCCCGCGCCGATCTGCGGCGGGCCGATCCACCCGGCAGCTGATCGAATCCTGGTGCCGCGTGCCTCGCGGGGGCGCAGCGCCGCCGCCGTTCCCTTCCGCTCCGGCGTCGAGTAGGGATCCCGCAGTCCCGTGCCGCATACACCGATCCCGCCCGGGCCGGCTCCGGCCAGGTCGCTCGCTGCCGCGTTCTCCGATGTGCGCCGCGCCGATCCGCGAGCGCTCGCGATCCTCGACACCGATCGGAAGCGTGCGCTGACCAGGGACGACCTCGCGCGCGCGGCCGACGGCACGGGTCGTCTCGTCGATGGCTTCCCGCCGGGCACGGTCCTCGCGGTGCAGGTGCCCAACGGCCCCGCGTTCTTTGCCGCCATCCTGGCGTGCTGGCAGCGGGACCTCGTCCCGATGCCCGTGGACCACGACGTCGCCGCGCCGGCGCTCGACGACCTGTGCCGGAGGACGGGTGCCGTGTCGGTGCTGCACGCCGGCCCGGACGACGACCTGGTGCTCCGGGTCGGCCCGCGGGACGCCGGCGGCCAGCTCGCGATGCCGCCCGGCGTGGCATTGCTCAAGGTCACGTCGGGCAGCACCGGCGAGCCGCGTGCCGTGGTCCTCGAGGCGGACGCGCTGCTCGCGGGCGTTGGCCAGATCGTGTCGACGATGCAGCTCGAGCCCGCCGACCGCAATCTCGTCACCATCCCGCTCGCGCACTCGTACGCGTTCGACAACGTCGTGCTCACGCTGCTGCGCGACGGCATGGCCGCGGTGCTGGCACGCGACCTGACGCCGCGCCGCCTGCTCGCGGCGGCCCGCGACGCCGGCGCGACCGTCCTGCCGACGGTCCCGTTCCTGATCGACGTGCTCGCGCGAGCGCAGCGCGACGGTGCGCTGCCGGTGCTCCGGCGCGTGATCTCGGCGGGCGCGCCGCTGCCGGCGCGTGCCCGGGAGCGGTTCGCGGCGGCGTTCGGCGTGCGCCCGCGGACGTTCTACGGTGCGACCGAGTGCGGCGGCATCGCCTTCGACCGCGAGGGCGTTGCCGAGCTGCCCGACGGCTGCGTCGGTACGGCGCTCGACGGCGTGCACCTCTTGCTGGAAGAGACCGACGAGGACGGTGTCGGCCGCGTTTGTGTGCGCAGCGCGTCTGCCGCGGGGCGGTATCTGCCGGAGTCGCCGGCCGAGGCAGGCGAGGACGTGCTCGGTCGCGGGCGCTTCCGCACCGCGGACCTGGGGCGGCTCGACGCGCAAGGCCGTCTCCACCTCGTCGGGCGCGTGCACGACGTGGTGAACGTCGGGGGGCGCAAGGTCTACCCGGCGGAGGTCGAGCGCGTGATCCGGGCGGTGCCCGGCGTGCTCGACGTGTTCGTGACCGGCGAGGCACGCTCGGCGGTCGCCGACGCGCTGCGTGCGGTGGTCGCGGCCGAGCCGCACGTCACGCGGGCCGAGGTCGCCGCCGCCTGCGCGCAGCGCCTCGCGCGCCACAAGGTGCCGCGCTCGATCGAGCTCGTCGCGGAGCTGCCCCGGACGCTGCGCGGCAAGATCGACCGCCGCAGATTGGACGCCCGCTGCGCAAACGATTAAACCGACGGTCCCGGCTCCCGGCCGGTCGAGCGTTCATGACCAGAGCGGAAATTCGCCACCGTGCCAAGGAGCTGCTCATCAGCGGCCTCCGGCTCGAGATCTCGCCGGAGGAGATCGTCGACGCCGAGCCCATCTTCGGCTCGGGCCTCGGCCTCGACTCGATCGACGCGCTCGAGTTCGTGGTGCTGATCGAGGAGAACTTCGGCGTGGCGATCCCGGACGAGACGGTCGCGAAGGAGGCGCTGGCCTCGATCGACGCACTCGCCGACTTCGTCGAGGGCGAGCGTCACCGGCAGAATCTCTCCTGAGCGGTCGCCGGCCACCTTGCGGTGCGGGCGGCAGCGGCGAAGGATGACCTCGATGACCCGCCGGCGGATCGCTGTCGTGTGCGATCGGGGGCGTGGCAGGTCCGCCGCCGCCCTCGCGATGCTCGCCGTTCTGGCGGCGAGCGTGCCGCCGACCGGTGCGGTCGCGCCCGAGGACCCGCACACCGGCGCGGGGGTGGCCGCGCCCCCCGGCTGCGGCCGCCCGGAGCAGTGTCTCGCGCGCATGGTGGAGGCGCAGCGTGGCATCTCAGGGATCCGCGCCGGGTTCCGGCAGACGAAGCACGTGGCGCTGCTCGCGGAGCCGCTGGTCTCGACGGGTCGCTTCGCGTTCGAGCGACCCGACCGGGTGCGCTGGGAGATGGTGGCGCCAGAGCCCCTGATCGTGGAGATCGCGGGCGGCGAGCTGCGCGCGGGACCGCCCGGGGCGGTCGCGGAGGTCGACGCGGGGCCGGCCGTCGGCCTGTTCCGTGACCTCGGCGGCATCTTCACCGGGGCGCCGGGCTACGCCGACGGGCAGCGCTTCGCGCTCGCGCCCGGGACGGCTGGTCCGTGGAGCTTCGTCCTGACGCCCCGCGATCCTTCGGTGGCGCGGGTGATTCGCACGATCGTGATCGAGCTCGACCCGGTGAGCGGCGGGCCGCACCGGGTGACGATCGCCGAGAACGGCGGCGATCGTACGGAGATCGAGCTGCTCGACCCGACGGTGGAGCGCGACGCGACGGTGGCGCGCGACGCGAAGACGGCGCGCGACGCGAATGTCGAGCGCGCCGCCCCGGAAGGCGCAGGCCCGTGACGGGCGCGGGGCGCCGCGGCCTCGCGGCTCTCGCGCTGTCGGTCGCGGTCGCCTGCGCGGCGCGCCGGCCCGCACCGCCTGCCACGGACTGCGCGACGCGCGCGCCGCAGTCGGCGCTGCACGCGGTCTGCGGCCGCGACGCGGGATTGCGCTCCCTGCAGGCGCGCTTTCGCGCCGAGGTCGACGTCGGCGGCACGACGCGCACGGCCGAAGGCGTGCTGCTGTGGCGCGCTCCCGGCTCGCTGCGCGTCAAGCTGTTCACGCTCGCGGGGCTCACGGCCTACGACGCGCTGTGGATCGGCGGCGGGCCGCGGCTGCGCGGCGTGGTGCGCCAGCCGCTCTCGGGCGGCGACGAAGCGTTCGCGCTCGGACCGGGCGACGTCCCCGACGCGCCCGACGCCGACCTTTCGCTGGTTCTCTGGTCGCTCTGGCAGCCGCGCTGCACGCGCTCGCCCGAGCTGGTCGCGAACGCGACGTACGTGCTCGACCCGCAGCCCGCGCGTGTGAGCGGGCGGAGCGTGCGCGTCGCGGGCGGCGTGATCCGTGAGGAGACGCTGGTCCGAACGCGCCGCGACGGATCGGTCGAGAGCGTCGTCGCCCGCTACGCCGACCACGACTGCGCGGTGACGCCGCTGCCGCGCCGGGTGGACGTCGAGGCGCACTCGAGCGGCTGGCGCGCGCGCGTGACGATCGTCGAGCAGACCCGGGACGTCGCTCTCGACGACGGCCTGTTCGCACTGCCCGACGTGCAGGAAACGGGCGCCGGTGGCTGAGGGGGAAGCGCGGCCCGGCGACGGCGGCGCAATCGCGGACCGCTACGTCGCCTGGATCGTCCGCCACGCCGGCGCGATCCTGCTGGCGTCGGTGGTCCTGGGCGCGCTGGCGGCTCTGTCGCTGCTGCGGCTGCAGCTCGACGTCGACCTGGTGTCGATGCTGCCCCGCGGACGACCGCGCTTCGTCGACTACCAGCGCTACGTCGCGCGCTTCGGCGCCCAGGACGTCGCGCTCGCCATCGTTCGCGCGCCCGATGCCACACAGGCGGTCCGCTTTGCGGCGGCCTTCGAGCAGGAGCTCGCCGGGCTGCCGGAGGTGATCGGCGTGCGGAGCCGCGTCGACCTCGCCGCGTTCTCGGCTGCGCTGCACGCGGGGGCGCTGCCCCGCCTGCTGCCCGTCGCGGCACACGCCGAGGTGGCGCGGCGCCTCGCGCCCGGCGCGATCGACGACGCGGTGCGCGCCCTGCATACGGCGCTCGCCGCGCCGGGCAGCGTCGGCACGGCCGCGACCCTCGCTGCCGATCCGCTCGGGCTCGATCGCCTGCTCGCGGAGCACCTCGCGCGCGCGCGTCCCGACCGCACGCTCGCTCCGGGCAGCGAGTACCTGCTGTCGCCCGACGGTCGCCGACTGCTCCTGCTCATCCGGCCGGCCCACACCGGCTACGACGTCGAGGGGGCGCAACGCTTCCGCGACGCGCTCCTGGGCGCGGAGGTACGCGCGCACCGGGCGAGCGGCGTCGGCGCGGAGCTGAGCGTCGGGTACACCGGCGCGTTCGCGTACGCGCTCGAGGATTCGGCCCTGCTGCGCACCGACATGACGGTCTACTCGCTGCTCGCCCTCGCCGGCGTGCTGGCGACCTTCCTCGTCGGGTACCGGAGCCCGGGCTTCCTGCCCCTGGTGACGTGGCAAGTCGTGCTCGGCACGCTGGTGACCTTCGCGCTCGGGCTGCTGGTCGAGGGCCGGCTCAACGCGGTGTCGCTCGCGTTCGCGGTGATCTTCTACGGCCTCGGCATCGACGCCGCGATCCACTACTACACGCGCTTTCTCGAGGAATGGGGCGGAGCGGGCTCGATCGAGCCAGCGCTCGCGCGGACCACGCGGAGCCTGCTGCCGGCGACCATCGTCGCGGCGACCACGACTGCGGTGGGCTTCGCCGTGATCGCGTTCTCCGACTTCGCGGGCGTGGCCCAGCTCGGCGCGCTCAGCGGCCTCGGCATCCTGCTGAACGTTCCGGCGACTTTCCTGCTGCTTCCCGCGCAGATCGCGTGGGCGAGTCGGCGCACGTGGCTGCTGCGCGCCGGCCGTGCGCTGCCGCCGACCGACCGGCTGGCCCACGTCGCCGACGGCGCGGCACGCCACCGGCGCGCGACGCTGACCGTCGTCGCGCTGGTCGTGCTCGCGGCCGCTGTGCCGGCGCGCGACGCGTACCTCGACACCGACCTGTTCAACCTCCGCCCGCGGCAGTCGGTGGCGGCGGACGTGCTGGCCGAGCTCGAGCGGGAGCTCGGCCTGGTCGAGCCACCCGCTGCGGTGCTGGTCGAGGGGCCGCGCGGCGATGCCCCGGAGGTCGACGAGGAGCTGCTGCAGACCGTCGAGCGTGTGGCGACGGTGCTCGAGCGCGCGCACGCCGACGGCTCGGTCGAGTCGGTGCTCAGCCCCGCGCCGCTGCTGCCATCGCTCGCCACGCAGCGCGAGCGGCTCGCATCGTGGGCGCGGCTGCCGCGCGAGGCAGCCGCGCGGCACCTCGAGAGCCGTCTCGTCGAGGCGGGCTTTCGTGCGGCGCCCTTCGCCGGCGCGCTCGAAGCCCTGCGCAGCGTGCCCGAGGTGCTCGACCCGACGCGCGCGTCGCTACCCGGGCTCGATCTGCTCCTCGAGCGCCACCTGCGGCGCGACGCGGACGGGATCGCGGTGCTGATCCCGTTCCGGCCGCGTGACCTGGACGCCCTCGAGGATCTCGCGGCGCGTCTTCCCGCGGACACCGCGCGCGACGGCGTGGCGGTGACGGTGACGGTGACCGGCCGCCCGCTGATGGAGGCGGAGCTGCACCGCACGATGCGCGGCGAGATGGCGTGGTTCCTGTTCGCCGTCGCGCTCGGCAACGCAGTCCTGATCTGGCTGCGCGTGCGCGACGCGCGCGTGACGCTCGCGATCGTCGGCGTGCCGTCCCTGGTCGTGCTGCTGCTGCTCGCGATCCTCGGCGCCACCGGCTCGCCCATCGACGTGGTCAACCTGATCGCGTTTCCGCTGACGATCGGGCTCGGCGTCGACAACGCCGTCTATCTCGCCGAGCGCTGCCGCGAGCTGCGATCGCTGCGGGAAGGCGTCGCGAGCACGGGCCGCCCGCTGACCATCACCGCCGCGACGACGGCGGTCGGCTTCGGCGTCCTCGCGCTGTCGCGGTATCCCGCGCTCGCGGGTCTCGGCGGGCTCGCCGCGACCGGGATCGTCCTGTGCCTCGCGGCGACTCTGCTTCTGCTGCCGGTGCTGCTGCCGGGAAGCTGGTACGCGCGGCGCTGAGACCGGGAGACCGCGCGCTCGGGCGGGCCGGGTGCGGCGCACTAGCTGCGGACGATCTTCACGTCCTCGTACTCGAGCCGCTCCTCGTTCCACTGGTGGCCCGACATGCCGGTGACGCCGCTCTCGTCCACTCCGACGACGATGTAGACCGCCTCGGGGTAGATCGGCTCGTCCCACATCTTGGCGCGGGCCTCGTCCTCCTTGGAGAAGTACGCCTTCCCGTTGGGATGCGAGTGGTAGATGCAGCGCAGCTCGAAGCGCTGCTCGTCCATGTCGCGGTGGACCTGCAGCAGCTCCTTCTCGTCCATGAAGTAGCCGTCGCGGCCGTCGCGCGGGAAGTTCTGCGGGTCTGCCTGGTGGCGCGCGGTGGCGACGTTGCGGATGCGCCGCACCACCTCGACCTCCTCTTCCGTGTCGAAGAGGATGAAGCCGCAGCACTCCTCCGGGAAGGTCTCGAGGGCGTGGGTCTTGATCTCGTCAAACAAGCTCTTCGAGAGACGGTGCATAGAGGTGCCGTACAAGAACCTCGCTCGCGCTTGGAAGTCAACCGGTGCGGGGCACGCGCTCCGCCGCATGGATCGCGTCGACGAGGCGCGCATTGACCGGTGTCGCGACCCCGCAGCGCGCGCCTGCGCGGACGATCGCCCCGCCGATCGCGTCGACCTCGGTGTGCCGTCCGGCCTCGAGGTCCTGGCGCATCGACGACCGGTGCTCTGCGGTCGGGGGCACGAGCGCCGCGTGGAAGTGGGCGCGGAAGTCGGCGGCCTCGCGCCACGGCAGTGCGATGCCGCACGCGCGCGCGACGGCGAAGCCCTCGTCGATCGCGGCGTCGAGCACGGGTCGCAGCTCGGGCGACGCGACCACCTCGCCGTAGGTGAGGCCGTGCAGGGCGCCGAGCGGGTTGAGGCCGCAGTTGTAAAGGACCTTCTCCCACAGCAGCGGCTCCACCGACGGCCGCGCCTCGGCTGGGATCCCACACGCCAGGACGAGGGCAGCGATCCCCTGCGCGAGCTCGAGGAGGCGTGGGTCGTCGTGCAGCGGCCCGATCGCGACCGGCCGCGCGTTCACGGTGACGTGCGCGACGCCCGGCCGGGCGAGCAGCGCGCCGAAGATCACCCGCGCGCCGAGCACGCGTCCCGCGCCTACGGCCGCCGCCAGCGTCTCGACGTTGCCGAGGCCGTTCTGCAGGGAGACGACGAGCGGTGGCGTGTTCCGCCAGCCCGCGAGGGTGCGAGCGACCTCCGCCGTGGCGTGCGACTTGACGCTCACGAGCACGACGTCGGCGGCCTCGTCTGCGATCGCGAGCCCGGTCGTCGTCCGCGGTCGTCCGTGGTGCTCGCCGAACAGCCCCGTCACCCGGAGCCCGTCGCGTGCGATCGCGGCCATGTGCGGATCGCGGCCCACGAGCAGCACGTCGTGGCCCTTCGCTGCGAGCATGCCGCCCACCACCGAGCCCACCGCACCCGCTCCCGCGACGACGATGCGCGCGCGTCCGGGGATCATCGCGTGTCCGCCGAGCCGCTCAGGGCTGCATCGAGCCGTCGCCGAGCTCGACGAACGCGGCCTGCATCTGGGCGTAGGTCGTGGCGACGGGAAACTGCGGGAACTCGTCGATCACGTTCTGCGGCGGGCGGAACAGAATTCCGCCGTTCGCCGCGCCGAGCATCGCGGTGTCGTTGTACGAGTCGCCGGCCGCGACGACGTGAAAGTTCAGCTCGCGCAGCGCCCGCACCGCGCGCCGCTTGCCATCGTCGATGCGCAGGCGGTAGCCGGTGATGCGCTGGCCGTCGTCGACCTCGAGCGTGTGGCAGAACAGGCACGGCCAGTCGAGCTGGCGCATCAGCGGAGCCGCGAATTGATAGAACGTGTCCGACAGGATGATCACCTGCGCGCGGCTCTTGAGCCACGCGAGGAAGGCCGCCGCCCCCGGCAGCGGGCCCATGCCGTCGATCACGTCCTGGATGTCGCGCAGCGTGAGCCCGTGCTGGTCGAGGATCGCGATCCGGCCGCGCATGAGCTTGTCGTAGTCGGGCTCGTCGCGCGTCGTGCGGCGCAGCGCCTCGATGCCGGTCTTCTCCGCGACGTTGATCCAGATCTCGGGAACGAGGACCCCTTCGAGGTCGAGGCACGCGATCATCCCGGAAAGCTAGCGGAGGGTCGCGCGACCGACAAGACGCGACGGTCAGCGACGACAGGCACGCGTGTCGGATCGCGCGCGGGCGCGATCGTGACGCTGCTGGTCTGCATCGCCGCTTGCGCGCCCGCAGCACACCGGACGGTGGCGCCGCCCACGGTCTTGCCGCCGCTGCGCGTCGGCACCAGCGGCGACTACCCGCCGTTCTCCGTGCGCGCGCCGGATGGAAGCTTCGACGGCTTCGACGTGGCGGCCGCGCGCGCCTACGCAGGGGACCGCGGCCGCAGCGTCGAGCTGGTGCCGTTCACGTGGCCGGAGCTCGAGCGTCGCCTGGTCGCGCGCGAGTTCGACGTCGTGATGAGCGGCGTCACGGTGCGCGGCGACCGGCTCGCGATCGCGCCCATGTCGGCGACGCTGGTCCGTGCCTCGGCTGTTCTGGTCGTGCCGGTGTCGCGCACGGCGCCGGTGGCGGCCGACGGCGCCGGGCTGCGCGTGGTGGTGAATCGCGGTGGGCACCTCGAGCGGGTCGCGCGCGCGCGGCTGACGGGGGCGACGATCGAGACGGTCGACGACAACCGGAGCCTGCCGCGGCTCCTGTCCTCGGGCGCCGTCGACGCCGTGGTGACCGACACGCTCGAGATCGCGACCTTCGCCGAGGGCGGCGAGGATCCGGGACGCGTGGCGGTCGTCCTTTCCGAGGACCGGAAGGCCTGGTGGGTCGCTCCGGGCAACGACGGGCTGGCCGACGACCTCGACTCCTGGCTCGCCGCAGGATCCGCCGACGGGACACTCAACGCGCTGCGCGCGCGCTACCTCGGTGCTGCCGCCGCGGCCGACAGGGGCCTTCCTGCGGCGCCGGAGCGGGTGGTGGACCTGGTCGCGCGCCGTCTGCTGCTCATGCCGGAGGTCGCGGCCGCCAAGGCCGCCGCGGGCATGCCCATCGAGGTACCGGCGCGCGAGGCGGAGGTGCTCGAGCGGGCACGCGACGCCGCGACGAGTGCGGGCCTCGCCGTCGCGCCGTACGTGGCGTTCGTGCGCACCCAGATGGAGGTTGCGAAGGTGGTGCAGGGGGCCGCGCTGCGGGGCCGTGGCCCCGCAGGGGGGGCTCCGGAAGGGGCTGCTGCCGCGAGGGCCCGGCTCGACGGCCGCCTGCGACCGGCGATCGACCGGCTCGACGCGCAGATCCGCGCCGCGCTCGCCGCGCAGGCGCCGCTTGCGGGGACGCCCGACGCGCTCGCGGCGGCGCTGCGGGCGGACGCGCCGGTGCCCGGCCTCGACGCGCGGTACGCGCGCCGGCTCGCCGACGCCCTGCTCGCCGTCCCGGCTCCGCGGCCGGAACGCCGAGTAGAAACCGCTTGAGGTCGGCGGGCTGCAAGGCCTAAGCTCGGGCATCCGCCTGGGCACGAGAGAAATTCGATGCAGCCCACCGTCAAGAAGAAGCCCGCCGACGCGAGGGCGTGGTGGTACGAGCTTGTCGTGCTGCCCGCGGTGCTCGTCGTCATCGGCACCGTGATCCTCCACGTCACCGACGGCGTGTGGTGGGGCGTGATGCTGTGGGTCATGGCGTCGCCGCTTGCCTATCTGCTGGTGGACTTCACGTTCTTCGGACAGAAGCGGCTCCACGCCGGCTCCGACGCGAAGCGGCCGCGGCGCCTGATTCGCCCCCGCGCAGAGCCGCCGCCCGACCCGCGCGCGCCGCTGCCCGACTGGACCGACGCCGAGGACGTGTCGACCGGCGCCGAGATCCTGCGTCGCGGCCGGCGTTACGACCAGCGCCGCCGGGCGTGACGGCGAGCGCGCCCGCGCTGGGCACGCGGCGGCCGGAGCGGCTTGTCGCCACCATCCTCCGTGGCCGGCGAAGCCGGTGCGGGGGTCAGATGGAACGCCGTGCCGGCTTCACCGCGCGTGGCCGGCGAAGCCGGTGCGGACGTCAGATGAAACGCCGTGCCGGCTTCCCCGCCCGTGGCCGGCGAAGCCGGTGGGACGTCAGTCCAGCACGACGCCGGGGTTGAGGAGCCCGTGCGGGTCGAGCGCGTGCTTGACGGCGCGCAGCGCTGCGCGCTCGTGCGGGCCGCGCACGAGGTCCAGGTAGCGCGCCTTCGCACGGCCGAGGCCGTGCTCGGCCGCGATCGAGCCGCCCTCGGCGGCGACCAGTCGCAGCACGGCCTCGTCGACCGCGTCCTCGTCAGGCGCCAGGCCGAGCAGGTTCACGTGCAGGTTGCCGTCGCCGACGTGGCCGAACAGGGCGAGCCGCGCGCCGGGGGCGAGCTCGGCCACCCGCGCCGTCGCGGCGTCGACGAAGCGCGGGATCGCGCGCAGCGGCACGGCGACGTCGAGCTTGTGCGGCACGCCGGCCGCGTTGATCGCGACCGACACCTCCTCGCGCCAACGCCAGAGGCGCCGCATGCCGGACTCGTCGTCGGCGATCGCGGTCGCGAGGACGAGTCCGGCGCACGCCGCCAGCGCGTCGGCGAGCTCGCCGGCGACGCCGTCGCGGCCGGCGCACTCGACCAGCAGCACCGCCGGCGGCGCGCCGCCGAGTGGTGCGGTTCTCCCGGCGTGCCGGGCAACCAGGTCGATGCACGTGCCGGAGACCAGCTCGAGAGCGCTCAGCGACGGCAGCAGCGGACGCAGGCGCTCGACCGCCTCGACCACGGCGGAAGCGTCCGCGAGACCCAGCAGCGCGACCGCGCGCGACGGGGTCGCGGGCACGAGGCACAGGTGCCCACGCGTGATCACGGCCAGCGTTCCCTCGCTGCCGGCGAGGAGCGGTGCGAGATGGTAGCCCGCGTTGTCCTTGCGCAGGGCCGGCACGCGGCCGATCGTGCCGCCGTCGGCGAGCACCGCCTCGACGCCGATCACCTGCGCGGCCATCATGCCGTGCCGCAGCACGTGCACGCCGCCCGCGTTCGCGGCGATCATGCCGCCGACGGTGCAGCTGTCGCGCGGCGCGATGTCGACGCCGAACTCGAAGCCCGCGGCACGCGCCGCCTGCTGCACCTCGCGCAGCGTCGCTCCTGCCGGCGCGAGCAGCTCGGCGCTCGCCCGGTCCACGACGCACGGGCCGCGCAGCCGCGTCGTGCTCAGCACGGCCTCGCCGTCGTGCGGAACGGAGCCGCCGACGAGGCCGGTGTTGCCGCCCTGCGGGACGACCGGCAGGCGATCGGCGGCGCAGGCGCGCAGGACATCCGCGACTTCGGCGGTCGTCGCGGGGCGGACGACGCAGGCGGCGGCGCCGCGGAAGCGGCCCGTCCAGTCGGTCTCGTAGGAGCTGGTGAGCTCGGGGTCGACGAGGACGTTCGCTTCGCCGACCGCGCGCGCCAGCGCCGCGCGCAGCGCCGGCGAGATCGGGCCTGCGCGGCGCTCCGTCGTCATCGGCTGCCGTACCGCCCCGCGGCGCCGCGCAGGCTCGGCATCGGCCGCGACGAGAGGCCGTAGACGAGGCCGCCGCCGAGCGCGCCGATCGCGGCGACGGCCCACCACAGGAGGCCGAGCGCGATCGCGTCGTCGGGATTGACGCCACCGTAGGGCAGCAGCGCCGCGTACGCCGCCTCGCGCAGGCCGAAGCCGCCGATCGTGAGCGGCAGCGCCGCCGCGAGCGCGACCAGCGGGTGGTACATCGCGACGAATCCGAACGGAACGTCGAGCCCGAGCGACCACGTGAGCATCCACTGGCTCAAGATCTGCAGGAGGTGCACGCAGAGCGAGAGCATCGCGGCCGAGCCGAGGAGCGCCGGATCGCGAAAGAACGGCAGCAGCTCCTCCTCGACCAGGCGTCGCCAGCGCTGCTCCGGCGGCAGCAGGCGCGCGAGCCACGGGATCGAGAACCATGCGGCGGTCAACGAGAGGCAGATGCCGACGACGACGAGCTCGAGCGCGACCGGCAGGTCGGCGTGCGGCCCGAGCAGGGCGACCGCCGCGACCGCGGCCAGCATGACCAGGCCGATCAGGCGGTCGAAGAGCACGCTCGAGAAGGCGGCCGCGCGTCCCGGCGGCGACTCGCCGAGGTAGAGCGCGCGCGCCGCATCGGAGCCCAGCGTGCTCGGCACGACGAGGCCGAAGAACATGCCGATGGTGTAGAATTCCAGGCACTCGGCGTAGCCCGCGGAGAAGCCGACGCCGCGCGCCAGCCGGCACCAGCGCAGCGCGCTGACGACCTGGCTGAGCAGGTACAGGAGCAGCGCGCCGGCGAAGAAGCCCGGCGTCGCGCGCAGGCACACGCGCAGGATCGTCGAGAAGTCGAAGCGCGTGAACAGCAGGCCGAGCAGCCCGAGGCTCACGCTCCAGCGCAGCAGCGTCTTCCCGTAGCCGCCGGACGTCTCGAGCTTCACCAGTTGAGCGTTCATGGCACCCGGGCGGCGCGCGCGGCGCCGGTGCGGATCTCGGTCAGCGCAGCGGCCGGAAGAACGACCGGATGTCGTCGACCAGCGCCTTCGGCTCCTCCATCGCGGCGAAGTGTCCGCCGGACGCGAAGCACGACCACTGCTTGACGGCGTAGATCTTCTCGGCCCAGGCGCGCGGCGGACGGACGAGCTCCTTCGCGAAGATCGCGCAGCCCGTCGGCACCTCGACGCGGAAGCCGGTCGGCGGGAACTTGCCGGCGCGCATCGTCTCGCAGTACAGCCGCACCGACGAGTTCGCGGTCTCCGTCGCCCAGTAGAACATGATGTTCGTGAGCAGCTCGTCCCTGGTGAAGTGCCGGAACACGTCGCCGTCGCAGTCGCTCCAGGCGTGGAACTTCTCGAGGATCCAGGCTGCGAGGCCGGCGGGGGAGTCGTTGAGCGCGTACGAGAGCGTCTGCGGTCGGGTGCCCTGGATGCGCTGGTAGCCGGTGCCTTCCTCGAGGAACTTCGCCATGTCCGCGAGCGCCGCCTGCTCGTCCGGTGTCACGCCCTCGAAGGGGTTCTCGGCCGGTGGGAAGGCGATGACCATGTTGAGGTGAATGCCCACGAGGTGCGCCGCGTGACGGTAGCCGAGGTACGTCGTCACCATCGAGCCCCAGTCGCCGCCCTGCGCGCCGAAGCGCTCGTAGCCGAGGCCCCGCATCAGCTCGAGCCACAGGGCAGCGATGCGCTCGGGGTCCATCCCGGGCTCGGTCGGATGGTCGGAGAAGCCGTAGCCCGGCATCGACGGGCACACGACGTCGAAGGCGTCGGCGGGATCGCCGCCGTGGCGCGCGGGATCCGAGAGCGGACCGATGATCTTGGTGAACTCGCTGACCGATCCCGGCCAGCCGTGCGTGATCACGAGCGGCAGCGGCTTCGGGCCGACGCCCTTCTGGTGGATGAAGTGGATGCCGAGCCCACCGACCTTGGCCTTGAAGTGCGCGAATCCGTTGAGCGCGGCCTCGGCCCTCCGCCAGTCGTAGGTGTCGCGCCAGTAGGTCACGAGATCGCGCACGGCTGCGAGGTTCGCGCCGTAGCCCCATCCGGAGCTCGGGATCTCGTCGGGAAACCGCGTTCGCGCGAGACGCTCGCGCAGATCCGTCAGGACGGCGTCGGGAACCGCGATACGGAAGGGCTCGACCAGCATCCGAAAAGGGCTGTCACGCGGCTCCGGCGAACACAAGCCGCGGTCGCTACCAGCCGCGCTCGCGCGGCTTGCCCGAGCCCCCGGCGCTCCAGCCGTCGCAGCGCGCGGTCAGATCCGTGGTGTGCGCCGCGAGGCCGTCGAGGCCGAACACCAGGCGACGGGCCGCGTCGCCGCGTCGGATCTCGACCTGCAGGCTCGCGCGCCCGCGGGTCTGCTCCTCGCGCATCAGGCCGCGCCGCAGCTCCTCGCTCGACGCCGGCCACGACAGCAGCCCGTCGGCGGTCGCCTTGCTGCGCCAGCGCGCGGTCACGGGGGCGCGTCCGAAGAACCCGGTGACGACCTCGCTCTCGAAGCCGCCCTCGGGTGCGGTCGGCGCCGGGAGCGGATCGCGCTCGAGCAGCGCGATCCCACGCCACGCGTCGGCGCCGCTCTCGCAGCCGATCAGCAGGCGCGCCGCGGGCGAGTCGACCGCGGCGGTCGCGAAACCGTGCGCCGCCTTGCCCGTGGGCCCGGTGAAGGTCGCCTCGGTCCAGGCGTCCGCGCTCGCCGGTCGCGAGGACGCGACGAGCGTCGCGAGCGCCAACACCGCGAGGCACGGCACGGACGCGACGCGCCGCAGCGCACGGTGCCTCAACCGCCGAGCAGCGCCCGGCTCAGGTGATAGGTCGTGAAGCTGCCCACCCACGCGAGCGCCAGCATGTACGAGAACGCGAGCGCAGGCCACCGCCAGCTTCCGGTCTCGCGGGCCATGACGACGATCGTCGAGGTGCACTGCAGGGCGAAGACGAAGAAGACCAGCAGTGCGAGTGCTGCCGGAAGCGTGAAGACCGGGCGTCCGGTGGCCGGGTCGACGTCGCCGACGATCGCGTCGCGCAGCCCGCCGTAGTCCTCGGCGTCGCCGACCGCATAGATCTGCGCGAGCGTCGCGACGATCACCTCGCGCGCCGCGAGGCTCGCCACGAGCCCGACGCCGATCTTCCAGTCGAAGCCGAGCGGCGCGATCGCCGGCTCGATCGCGTGGCCGAGGCGGGCCGCGGCACTCGCCCGCAGGTCGGCCTGCGCCTGCGCCTCGGGCGACAGCGACGGGTCGTGCGGCGCCTTCGGGAAGCTCAGCAGCACCCAGAGCACGATCGAGGTCGCGAGGATGATGGTTCCGGCGCGCTTCACGAACGCGGCCGCGCTCTGCCACACCTGGCGCGCCAGGAGCCGCAGCGTCGGCACCCGGTACGGCGGCAGCTCCATGTAGAAGACCGAGATCGTGCCGCGCAGCAGCGTCGCGTTGAGCAGCGCCGCCGATGCGAGCGCCGTCGCGGCGCCGAGCAGGTAGAGCGCGAACATCGTCGCGCCCTGCAGCCCGATCGGGCCGAGCAGCGGTGTCGCCGGCACGAAGGCGGCGATCAGCAGCGTGTAGACCGGCAGGCGCGCCGAGCAGGTCATGAACGGTGCCACCAGGATGGTCGCGAGCCGCTCGCGCGGCGAGGCGATGGTCCGCGCCGCCATGATGCCCGGCACCGCGCACGCGTAGCAGGACAGCAGCGGCACGAAGCTCCGTCCCTGCAGGCCCACCCAGCCCATGACGCGGTCCACGACGAACGCCGCGCGCGCCATGTAGCCGACGTCGGTGAGGAAGTGCAGGAAGGTGAACAGGATCAGGATCTGCGGCAGGAAGACCAGCACGCCGCCGACGCCGGCGAGGATGCCGTCCGCCCAGAGATCCGTCACCCAGCCTTCGGGCAGCACGTCGCGCGACAGCTTTCCCAGCGACGCGAAGCCGCCGTCGATCGCGTCCATCGCCGGCACCGCCCACGAGAAGATGCTCTGGAACAGGAGCAGCATCACGAGCCCGAATACCGCGACGCCGAGCACCGGGTGCAGCAGCAGGCGGTCGATGCGATCGGTGCGGGAGTCGGGCTCCAGGGCTCCGGCGCCGATGTCGCGGCAGACCTCGTCGACCCAGGCGAAGCGCTGTGCCGCGTCGTCCGCGGGCGGTAGCGTCGCTCGCCGTGGCCAGGTCTCGGGATGCTCGAGGAACGCCCGCAGCTGGTCGAGCCCGACGCCGCGGTGGCCGACGACACCGACCACGTGGATGCCGAGGATCCGTCCGAGACGCATCAGGTCGAGGCGTCCGCCGCGGGCCTTCACCTCGTCGATCATCGTCAGCACGAGGAGCGTCGGCAGCCCGCGCTCGAGCGCCTCGCGTACGAGGCCGAGTCCGCGCTGCAGCGTGGTCGCGTCGGCGACGACGAGCAGGGCGTCGGGAACCGGCTCGCCCGTGATGCGGCCCGTGAGCACCTCGGCGACGACCTTCTCGTCCGGGGTCTCGCCGTCGAGGCAGTACGTCCCGGGCAGGTCGAGGATGCGGATGTCGCGCCCGGCCCGGACGAGAGCGCCTTCGCGGCGCTCGACGGTCACCCCGGGATAGTTGCCGACGCGCGCCGCCGATCCGGTGAGCGCGTTGAAGAGCGTCGTCTTGCCGGTGTTCGGCGAGCCGACGAGCGCGATCCGGGTCGGGCCGGTCGTGGCGAGCGTGGCGGCGGGGGCTGCGCTCACCCGCGCCGCTCCGACGCGGCCGACGCCTCGCGGCCGTCGTCCAGCTCGACGCGCAGCGCGTCGAGCTGCGCGACCCGGAGGCAGAGCCGGTAGCCGCGGATCTCGATCTCGACCGGGTCGCCGAGCGGTGCGCGGCGCCGGATCACCAGTGGCGTGCCGGGGACGAAGCCGAGGTCCTGCAGGCGGCGCGGGATCGCGCGGCCCTCGACCGGGGCGTACAGCCGCGCCGGCATGCCGGGCGGCAGGTCGATCAGCGGGGTCGGCACGGCCGCCGATCCGGGATGAATCCGACTCTCAATTTCATCGGTGCGCCGAGTGAAGCCGGGGCGCCGCGGAGTGTCAAACGCGACGTTGCTCACGCTGCGGTGGCCCGGTACCGGCGCCCCGCGCGTCCGGCCGGCGACTTGCGGGGCTTGGCTCCTGCACCGCCGGAACATCGAGCTGCTGAACGTCCCCGTGCGGGGCACGTGGCTTGCTGAAGCGAACGATCGACGCGCGCACCGATCCAGCGAAAGCGAGCGCACCCGCCTTTCGAGGAAGCAGGACCGACATGAGTGCCCAGTCCATGACCAACCCGGTGCCCGTTTTCGACGCATACCGCGTCGTGAGCGGGCTCTTCGACGAGATGTTCGATCTCGAGCGGCGGCCCCGGCCCGGCTGCGCCCGCGTGGTCGCAGACCTGCTGGCGCGGGACCCCGGCCGCCTCGCCGAGCTCCGCGCCCGCGCGGACGGGATGTTCCTCCGCATGGGCGTGACTTTCAACGTCTACGGAATGGAGGAGGGCTCGGAGAAGATCTTCCCCTTCGACCCGATCCCGCGCGTCATCGATGCCGCGACGTGGGCGCACCTCGAGGCCGGCCTCACGCAGCGCGTGCGCGCCCTGAACGCCTTCATCCAGGACGTCTATGGCGCGGGCGAGATCCTGAAGGACGGCGTCGTCCCGCGCGACCTGGTGCTCGGCTGCCCGCAGTACCTGCGCGCCGCCGTCGGTCTCACCCCGCCGCATGGCACGTTCGTGACGGTTGCCGGCATCGACCTGGTGCGCGGCGCGGATGGCCGCTTCTACGTGCTCGAGGACAACGTGCGAACCCCGTCCGGGGTGTCGTACGTCATCCAGAACCGCGTCGTGATGACCCGCCTCCTGCCCGACCTCGTCCGCGCGAGCGGCGTGCGCAGCGTCGAGAACTACCCGGCGGACCTGCTCGAGAGCCTGTGCGAGCTCGCACCGGGCGGCAAGTCGCGCCCCAAGGTCGCGCTGCTCACGCCCGGCATCTACAACTCCGCGTTCTTCGAGCACGTCTTCCTGTCGCACCAGATGGGCATCGAGCTGGTCGAGGGACACGACCTCGTCTGCGTCGACCACAAGGTCTTCATGAAGACCGTGCACGGGCTCGAGCAGATCGACGTCCTCTACCGGCGCATCGACGACGATTTCCTGGACCCGGTCGTGTTCCGGTCCGACTCGATCCTCGGCGTCGCCGGCATCACCGCGGCGATCCGCGCCGGCAACGTCTCGGTCGCGAACGGCTTCGGCACCGGTATCGCCGACGACAAGGCGATCTTCGCCTACACGCCGGCGATCGTGCGCTACTACCTCAACGAGGAGCCGCTGCTGCCGATCGTCGAGACGCACGTCCTGAGCGATCCCGACGTCCGTCGCATGGTCCTGCGCGATCTCGACCGCTTCGTCGTCAAGCCGACCAACGCGTCGGGCGGCTACGGCGTGATCATCGGGCCGAAGGCGACCTATCGTCAGCTCATCGAGGCGCGGGAGGGCATCGAGCGCGACCCGAGCCACTTCATCGCCCAGCCCGTCGTGCAGCTCTCGGTGCACCCGACGCTGCTGGGCGAAGGCGGTGGCGCGGACATCTATGCGCCCCGGCACGTCGACCTGCGGCCGTTCGTTCTTCTGGGCAAGAGGCCGCGCGTGCTGCCGGGCGGGCTGACCCGCGTCGCGCTGCGCGAGGGCTCGCTGATCGTCAACTCCTCCCAGGGCGGCGGCAGCAAGGACACCTGGGTGCTGGAGCGCTGACATGCTGCGCCGGATCGCCGACAGCCTCTTCTGGGCCGCACGCTACCTCGAGCGGGCCGAATGGCGCGCTCGACTCGTCAGTGTCAATCACAATCTGCTCATCGAGGGGCCGGCGCCGGCCGGCAACCCGTGGTCCTCGATGCTGGCGATCTCCGGCGACCAGGAGCTCTTCGAGCAGCACTACGAGGACGTCGACGAGAGGTCGGTGCTGACCTTCTTCGTTCTCGACGAGCGCAACCCGTCGTCGATCCGGAGCTGCATCGACGCGGCGCGAGCCAACGCCCGCTCGCTGCGCCACCGCATCTCGTCGGAGCTCTGGCTCGAGCTCAACACGCTGCACCTCGACGCCAAGCAGTGGACCGTCGCACGCCTCGGCACGAGCGAGGTCTTCGACTTCTTCTCGCAGCTCCAGGAGCGCTTCTACCGCATTGCCGGCGTGATGAACGGCACGCTGCCGCGCGGCGTCGGCTTCGACTTCCTGGGCCTCGGCATCCTGCTCGAGCGCGCCGAGAACGTGACCCGCCTGCTCGACATCAAGTACCACTACCTGCTGCCGCGCGTGGAGGACGTCGGCGGGCCGATCGACCTGCTGCAGTGGACGGCGGTGCTGCGCAGCGCGTCGGCGCTCGAGGCGTACCGGATGAAGTACGGCAACCTCATCCGGACGGAGAGCGTGGTCGAGATGCTGCTCTTCGACTCGACCTTCCCGCGCTCCGCGCGCTACTGCGTCGATCGGCTGGAGACGGCGCTCCGGCGCGTCGCACAGGCGGCGCCGGAGCCCGCGCCGGGTGCGGTCGAGCTCGCTTCGGACGGACTCGCCGGGCTCCTCGCGTCGCGCAGCGCGAGCGAGGTGATCAGCAGCGGGCTGCACGACTTCCTGATCGACGTCCAGGAGGAGTGCGAGCGCATCAGCAGCGCGGTCTTCGACCAGTACTTGCGCTTCGAGTGAGGCGGCCATGATCTACCGCATCCGGCACACCACGCACTTCATCTACGACAAGCCCGCGTACGAGTCGCACAACGAGGTTCGCGTCACGCCGCGCTCGAGCCCGAACCAGCGCTGCCTGTCGTTCGACCTCGAGGTGACGCCGAAGGCGGCCGTGCTCGCCTACGACGACTCGTTCAAGAACCACGTACACGCGATCTCCGTCCACCCGCCGCACGACGCATTCACCATCGTCGCGACGTCGGTGGTGGAGCGCCTCGCACCACGGCCCAGCACGCCGCTTCGCGTGCCGTTCGGCGAGTTCCTCGCCGAGGACGCCGCACGCTCGGCCCAGCACTTCGAGTTTCTCAACCCGAGCACGTTCGTGCCGTTCAGCGAGCGGCTGCGGAAGTTCTTCTGGTCCGCACGACCCGCGCCGACCGAGACGGTCGTCGAGTACACGATGCGCATCGTGCGCTACGTGCGCGACCAGTTCGAGTACGAGAAGGACAAGACGAACGTGCACTCGGGCGTCGACGACATCCTGTCCGCGGGGGGCGGCGTGTGCCAGGACTTCGCGCACCTGACGATCGGGCTGCTCAGGCTCGCCGGCCTGCCGGCGCGCTACGTCTCCGGATATCTGGCGCCGCGTCCCGGCGTCGTGTCGGACTACGCGGACCAGGCGAGCCACGCCTGGATCGAGGTGCTGCTGCCCGGTGCGGGCTGGACCGGCTTCGACCCGACGCTGCGCAGCCGAACGACCGACCACCACATTCGCATCGCGGTCGGACGCGACTACGCGGACGTCCCGCCGCTGCGCGGCGTCTACCGGAGCGCCGGCTCGACCGGCGACATGCGGGTCGAGCTCAGCATCCAGCGCGACGGCGAGAACGATCCGGGAGTCGTCCGCGCGCAGATGCGGAACCAGTCGCAGCAGTAGCGATCTGCCGCCCGGCCTCGCCAGGTCCGGACGCGCTCGCCCGGAGGCCGGACGGCTACTTCTTCTGCCCCGTCGCGGACTCGACCGCGCGGAAGGCGGTGACGAACCGGTCGCTGGCCTCCGCGATGCCGGTCCGTATCTGCTCGATGCTGCCGACGCCGGTCCTGTTCACCCACCAGGTCGGCGTGGCGAGGATGGTCTCCATGTCGCGGATCATCACCGCTCCCTGAAGCAAGGCGAGGTACACCGAAAAGGCGTACGTGCCGTCCTGCTTGGGCACAGGCACCACGCTCACGTTCACCTGCAGGACGCCGCGCTCCTGCGGCGGCACGTCGTCCTGGGGGCCGGCAATGACGCGCAAGCCCGCGAGCCGCAGCTTCGTCTCGAGGTCGCGCTTGACGTCGGCCTGGTTGAGGCCTGCGAGCAGGCCGACGGGGTCGAGCGGCTGCACGTCGACGAAGACCGCCGTCAGGCCCAGCAGGGTGGCCCGGTCGTGCGGGCTGTCGGCTGCTCTTGCGGCGCCGCCTGCGCCGCCGAGGATCGCCACGAGGAGGAGGAGTGCCCGCACCGTTCTCATGCAGGCGCTGTATCACCCGCGCGCGCGACGCGCTCAAGGCGCCGGCGCGTCGGTCGCGGCGCCGGCGAGGGCCGGCAGCATGTCTTGCGCGACTGCGGCGGGCGCGCGGCCGTGCTCGTCGACGGCGAAGTTGGCCGCGCGCATGGTCGGCGCGTCGATCCTGCCGGCGAGCCGGCGCAACGCCGCGATCACCCCGGGCTGCTCGCGCGCCAGCCGGGCGCTGGCGAGCACGATCGCGTCGTACGGCGGGATCGCCCCGCGGTCGTCCTCGAGCACGCGGAGATCGAGGCCCGCGATCCGGCCGTCGGTGGAGAACGCGCTGATCACGTCGACGTCGCCGGCGGCGGCCGCCTGGTACATCAGGGAAGAGTCCATGCTGCGCTCGGTCGCGAAGCGGATCCCGTACGTGTCCCGAACGGCGCGCCACTCGGGACGAGCGAAGAACTCGTAGTCGCCGCCGATCGACATGCTCGGAGCGTGCGCGGCGAGGTCGCCGACGCGGCGGATCTCGAGGCGGTCCGCGTCGCGCGAGCGCATCGCGAGGGCGTACGCGTTCTCGAAGCCGAGGTTGCAGACCAGCTCGATGCCGTGGCGCTCGCGCACGAAGCGCGCGATCTCGGCGAGCGCGGTGGCGCGGTCCGGCGGCGGCGCCGGGCGCTCGAGGATCGTCGCCCACAGCGTCCCCGAGTAGTCGACGTAGACGTCGACGTCGCCGCTCGCGAGTGCGTCGTAGGCGACCGTCGAGCCGAGCGAGGCCCGGATCTCGGTCGGCAGCCCGGTGCTCCGGCCCACCCACAGCGCGAGCAGCTCGCTCAGCACGTACTGCTCGGTGAACGTCTTGGCGCCGATCACGACCGGGCGCTCGCCCGCGCGAAAAGCGGCACCGAGAGCTGGCACCAGTGCCGCGACCGCGAGCAGGGCGAGCCCGCCGAGGCTCGCGACGACGGGTCCGCGGTGCCGCCGCGCGAGCCCGAGCTCGATGCCGTGCACCAGGCCGTCGAGCAGCAGCGCGAGCAGGGCTGCCGCGGCGGAGCCGAGCAGCACCGAGGCGTAGTTCCGTGTCTGCAGCCCGCTGAAGATGAGGTTGCCCAGGCTGGGTGCGCCGACCGGCGTCGAGAGCGTCGCCATGCCGACGGTCCACACCGTCGCGGTGCGGATCCCCGCGACGATCACCGGCATCGCGAGCGGCAGCTCGACGCGCGCCAGCTTCTGCCGCTCGGTCATGCCGACGCCCCGCGCCGCTTCGACCATCGCCGGATCGACCCCGATGAGGCCGGTGACCGTGTTGCGCAGGATCGGCAGCAGCCCGTACAGCGTGAGGCCGATCAGCGCGGGGAGGAAGCCGATGCTGCGGAGCCCGATGGCGGCGAGCACCGGCACCATCACGGCGAGCAGCGCGAGGCCGGGGATCGTCTGGACCAGCGCCGCGACCGCGAGCACCGCGCGCCCGAGCCGCGGCGCACGCGCGGCGGCGATGCCGAGCGGCAGGCTGATCGAGATCGCGAGCGCCAGTGCGGCGAGGACCAGCTGCACGTGGGCTGCGAGGTACGACGGCAGCAGCTGCAGCAGCTCGGGCATCAGCGTGCCCCGCCGTCGCCGCCGCTCGGCGCGAGCAGCGCGTCGACCGCGGCCGCCTGGCGGCGCGGCGTCTCGACCATCTGGCGCACGACGTCGTGCGCCGGTGCGGTGAGCAGCTCCCGCGGCGTGCCCACCTGCAGCAGGTGTCCCGCGTCCATCACCGCGATGCGGTCGCCGAGCAGCAGCGCCTCGCTCATGTCGTGCGTGACGAAGATCGCGGTGAGCCCCAGCTGCTCGCGGATGCGGCGGAACGACTGCTGGACGCGGTCGCGCGTCAGCGGGTCGAGCGCGCCGAACGGCTCGTCGAGGAGCATCAGCCGGGGCTCGGCGGCCAGCGCGCGGGCGACGCCGACGCGCTGCTGCTGTCCCCCCGAGAGCTCGTCCGGACGCCGGTCACGGACGAGCCCGGGGTCGAGCTCGACCATCTCGAGCAGATCGTCGACGCGCCGCGCGATGCGGCGCGCGTCCCAGCCGAGCAACGACGGCGTGACCGCGACGTTCTCCGCCACCGTCATGTGGGGAAAGAGCCCGACGCGCTGGAACGCGTAGCCGATGCGTCGGCGCAGCTCGTGCGGTGGCAGGGCGGACACGTCTTCGCCATCGATGCGCACGCGCCCCGAGGTCGGCTCGACGAGGCGGTTGACCATCTTGAGCGTGGTGGTCTTGCCGCAGCCCGAGCCGCCCAGCAGGACCAGCAGCTCGCCGTCGGCGACCGTCAAGCTCAGCTCGGCCACGGCGACGTGCACCCCGTAGCGCCTGGACAGCCGGTCGAGCTCGATCATCGCGCGCCCGGAACGCTACACCACGCCGTGCGGGCGCGCGACGTCCGTCCGATCGCCCGGGCCCGGTCGAGGGGCGCGATCACCTCGCCGAGCAGCGTCGCGACGCGCGGATCCACCACCCGGGGATCGGCTGCGGGCGGCTCGATCGCGAAGACTCGGGGCCCCGCGTCTCCGGCGGCGATCACCGCCAGCCGCTCCGGCGACCGGCATCAGCTTCGCGACTCGGCGGTCGTGGGGAGCGCGACCTCGACGCGATCGCCCGCGCGTCGGGCAGGCCACGCCGCCACGGGCCTGCGGACGGGTGCCGCCGCCGGCGAGCCGTCGCGCACGTCGACCCGGCCGCCGTGCAGCGGGCACTCGAGGAGGAACCCGCACAGCCGCCCGCCGGCCAGAGGGGTGCGCGCGTGCGAGCACCGGTCGTCGAGCACGTACGGCACGCCGTCGACGTTGCAGAGGAGGAGGTCGCGGCCGGCGACGTGGAACGCGATCGTTCGACCGGGATCGGGAAGTGCTGCCGGCACCTCGACCCACGTCTCGCCGTGTCCGCTCAGCGCGCGGCTCCGTCGACGTAGTGCATCAGCGTGTCGTGGAAGTGGCGGATGCGAACCTCCTGCGCGCCCAGGTGCAGCTCGCGAAACGCTCCGGAGCGCATGCCGAGCTGGATGCGGGGCAGGTTGTACAGGTCCTCGTCGAGCAGGTCGCCGCCCTCGACCTTGCCGGCACACGTTTCGCGCGCGCCGTCGAGCAGGAGCTTCTCGGGCCGCGGCACGTCCTGCGAGGGCGCGTTCACCAGGCTCAGGAAGTCGAAGAACATCTTGTTCGGGTCGTCCGGGTGGGGACGGTGGGTGAACACCCAGACGAACATCGAGTGCGTGTTGAGGGTGAGGTTCGGGAACACCGTGTAGTGAAAGTCGTCGCACATCTGCGCCTCGCTGAGGCGCGAGAAGTCGGCGCCGGTCAGCGGCGCCATCGCGCGGACGGCGTCGGCGAAGGCGCGCCGCGCTTCGGCTTCCGTTCCCGCGAAGTCCTTCACGCCGACGCGCTCGAGGAAGAACTCCCGGATCTCCGGCGTGACGGTGCCTGCTCCCGGGTGGCGCAGACTCGCCTGCACCTCGGGAAAGATCATGCGCGTGTGCTTGTCGTAGCAGTCGTACTGCGTGCGCGTGTCGTCGCTGAACGCGATCGTCCACGGGTGCGTCGCGGAGATGTGGTAGGCCTCGTTGAACGCGTCCACCGACGTCTTCCAGTTGCACTCGATCGCGATCGTGCAGTCGAAGGCGATCTTCCAGCGTTCGAGGCCGTACACGTCGAGCTGCTCGGAAACGACACCGAGGTAGTCGGCGAGCGGCTCGACGTCGGGGTCGAGGCACACGAACACGAAGCCCGCCCAGGTGTCGCAGCGCACCGGCCGCAGGCTCAGGCGGTCGCAGGGCGTTCCCTGCGGGAACGTCGCGGCGTCGAGTGCTTCGAGCAGGGTGCCGTCGATGCCGTAGCGCCAGCCATGGAAGAGGCAGGAGAACTCCGACGCATGGCCGCGACCTGGCTCGCGCAGCCGGTTGCCGCGGTGCATGCAGACGTTGTGGCGTGCCGCGATCGAGCCGTCGGCCTGGCGGACGACGAGGACGGACTCCGTCCCGATCTCGAAGGTGAAGTAGTCACCCGGCTCGACGACGTCCGACGTGCGTCCGGCCAGCAGCCAGACCTTCGTCCACATGCGCTGCCACTCGAGCGCCGCGAATGCGCGGTCGGTGTAGCGTTCCTTCGGTATCCCGTCGTGGCGCCTACCTGCTGTGCTCGCGCCGCTGGTCGTCGTTGGCATCGCCCGCTCCTGCTCAGGGGCTCGAGATTCGACCATCGTGCGCCGCGACGCAACTCGCGCACCGACGTGTGCAGCGGGCCGACGACTACTCGCCGACGAAGTGCACGGCGATGCGGCGCTGGTGCGCCGCGTGGCGGTGCTCCCACACGTAGATGCCCTGCCACGTCCCGAGCTGCATCGCGCCGCCGTCGACCGGGATGGACAGCGAAGACTGCGTGAGCGCCGCGCGCACGTGCGATGGCATGTCGTCCGGACCTTCGGCGGTGTGGAGGAAGCGCGTGTCGCCGTCCGGAACGAGATGCGCGAAGAACGTTTCGAGATCCCGCAGCACGTCCGGGTCCGCATTCTCCTGGATCAGCAGGCTCGCCGACGTGTGCCGGAGCAGCAGCGTGAGGAGTCCGCTCCGCGCCCCGGTCGCGCGGAGCCAGCGCGCGACGTCGGTCGTGATCTCGAGGAGCGCACGACCGCGCGTCGCGATGTTCAGCTCGCCAAGCTCCTGTCGCACGGGGGATGACTAGGCGAGCACGCCGACCGCAGCAACCGCCCTCGTGCGACGAGCGTGGAGTGGGTCGGCTTCAGCCAGCCTTCGCGGCCTCGGCCTTGGCGGACTTGCCGCGCTTGACGGCGCGGCGCCGGCGCGTCTTCCCCGGTGCGCGCTTCGCCGACGCGCCACCCGCATCGCCGGCCGTCTTCTCGTAGATGCCCTTGCTGACGCGGCGAACGCGCTTGGTCGTCTCCCAGCGGTTCAGGGCCGGATACACCTGGGGGCGGCCCTTCGCGGCTGCCCCGGGGTGCTTCATCACGTCCTCGATCCCGAAGCGCTTGGGCAGGAAGGAGAGCACTTCGTCCCACTTGACGCGCTTGCCGCCGGAGCGACCGGGCGGGCGACCGGGACCGCGCGTCGCGGCCGTCCGGACTCCGCTTCCTGCGAGCTGCCGCCACTGTTGAAGCTGCCCACGAAGCTCGGTGAGCTCGCCCTCGAGAGCGCGAATCTGACCTTCGAGCTGCTGCAGAACCTTAGCCGCCTGGGCGCGAATCGCGCCGAAGAAATCAGTCTTCTTCTCTCGGGGCATTTCTTCCTCCTCTTCGATCCATTGGAGACGACGAAACTGAAGATGTCGTATCCACACTCCTAGCAATCGCGATTCGAGGAGCAACCTTAGGTCGCCAGAACGCGGAACTGAGTCGTCCGAAGCTCGAACACCTAACGAACGCGGCGCTCAGGAGCCTGCAAGCGCCGGGATCAGCTGCGCAATCCGGGCGCCTCGTGACCGCTCTGGGCCACGTACTCGTGGTAGCCGCCGCCGTAGGGCAGGGCACCCTCGGGGGTCAGCTCGAGTACCCGATTCGAAAGAGCGCCGAGGAACCGGCGGTCGTGCGAGACGAACAGCATCGTGCCGTCGTATCCGCCGAGCGCCTCGACGAGCATGTCCTTGGTATCCATGTCGAGGTGGTTCGTCGGCTCGTCGAGCACCAGGAAGTTGGGTGGGTCGTAGAGCATGCGCGCGAGGACCAGGCGCGCCTTCTCGCCGCCGGACAGCACCCGGCAGGGCTTGTCGATCGAGTCGCCGGGGAAGCCGAACACGCCGAGCAGCGTGCGCAGCGATCCGATCGAGGCGAGCGGAAACGCTTCCGAGAGCGTCTCCCAGACGCTCCTGGCCGGGTCGAGCACCTCCATCGAGTGCTGCGCGAAGTAGCCGAGCTTGACGCTCGCACCGATCGAGACCGCCCCGCGGTCGGGCGCCGACACGCCGCCGACGAGCTTCAGGAGCGTCGACTTGCCAGCCCCGTTCACACCCATCACGCACCATCGCTCGCGGCGCCGGATCATGAGGTCGAGCCCGTCGTAGATGACCCTGCTGCCGAAGGCCTTGTGCACGCCGTCGAGCTTCGCGACGTCGTCGCCCGAGCGCGGCGCGGCGGGAAAGTCGAAGCGCAGCCGCTGGCGCTTGGCGGGCGGCTCGAGCTTCTCGATCTTGTCGAGCTTCTTGACGCGGGACTGCACCTGCGCGGCCTTCGCCGCCTGCGCCTTGAAACGTTCGATGAAGCGCATCTCCTTCGCGAGCATCGCTTGCTGGCGTTCGTACTGTGCCGCCTGCTGGCGCTCGGTGATCGCCCGCTGCTGCTCGTAGAAGTCGTAGTTTCCGGAGTACGAGAAGAGCTCGCCCCCGTCGATCTCGACGACCTTCGTCACGACGCGGTTCAGGAACTCGCGGTCGTGCGACGTGATGAGGAGCGCACCTTCGAAGCGTGCGAGCCAGCTCTCGAGCCAGACGATCGACTCGATGTCGAGGTGGTTGGTCGGCTCGTCGAGCAGCAGCACGTCGGGGCGCAGCAACAGGATGCGCGCGAGCGCGACGCGCATCTTCCAGCCGCCCGAGAGGTTGCCGACGTCCGCATCGACGACCTCCTCGGCGAATCCCAGCCCGGCGAGAATCTCCCGGGCGCGGCTCTCCAGCGCGTAGCCGTCGATCTCCTCGAAGCGCGACTGTGCGTGGCCGAGCCGCGCGAGCAGCTCCTCCATCTCGCCCGCGCGCTCGGGGTCGGCGAGCGCGTGCTCGATGGCGCGCAGCTCGGCCATGATGTCGGACACCGGTCCCGCTCCGTCCATGGTCTCGGCGACGACCGACTTGCCGGCCATCTCGCCGACGTCCTGGCTGAAGTACCCGATGGTCACGCCGCGATCGATCGACACCTGTCCGTCGTCGGGAACCTCCTCGCGCGTGATCATGCGAAAGACGGTCGTCTTGCCGGCGCCGTTCGGTCCGACGAGCGCCGCCTTCTCCCCACGGTTCACGACCGCCGACGCCTCCAAGAAGAGGATCTGCCTGCCGTGCTGCTTGCTGATGGAGTCGAGACGGATCACCGTGGTTTGCCCGGGAAGACGCGAAGGCGCTGCGGAAATCACCACCCGTAGCGGACGCGCCGCCTCCGGGCACGCAGGCGGTTGCGGCTTTCTCCGAGCCTGCGGGCGTGCGATACCCCGCTGCGACGGCGATGGCAGCAGGTACGGGGGACACCGGCAGGCCGGCGGCGGGCCGCGGCGACGTGATCGGCCGCGGCTTCGATGCGACCGAAGCCCTGGCCCACATCCGGACCGCGGATCCGCGGCTCGGTGCGTTCGTCGACCGCCACGGCGCGTTCGCGATACAGCTGAAGGCGACGAGCAGCACCTTCGCCGCGCTCGCCGAGGCGATCGTCCACCAGCAGCTCAACGGCCGCGCCGCGGCGACGATCTTCGCGCGCTTCGCGGCGCTCTACCCCGGACGCCGCCCGCCCGCTGCCGGGGACGTGCTCGCGACGCCCGACGAGTCGCTCCGCGCGGTCGGCCTGTCGCGCAACAAGATTCGCGCGATCCGCGACCTCGCCGAGCGCACGGTGGCGGGCCGGGTTCCGAGCGTCGCGAGGCTGCGCCGCATGCACGACGACGACGTCGTCGCATGCTTGACGGAGGTGCGGGGCATCGGGCGGTGGACGGCGGAGATGCTGCTGATCTTCCGTCTCGGCCGGCCCGACGTGCTGCCGGCCGACGACTACGGCGTGCGCAAGGGATTCGCTGCCGTCTACCGCAAGCGCGCCTTGCCGACCCCGGCCGAGCTGCTGCGCCACGGCGAGCGCTGGCGCCCCTATCGCTCGGTTGCGAGCTGGTACCTCTGGCGCGCGGCGGACGGCGCACCGCGCATCCCGCAGGAAGGGACGCGCGAGTCGTCCGCCACGGAGAGATCTCAGCGCCGCTGACCGCGGGACTCCTCGGCCTCGCGCGCGCAGTCGATGCAGATCGTCACCTCGGGCATCGCCTGGAGGCGTGCGGCTGCGATCTGGCCGTCGCAGCGAACGCAGCGACCGTACGTGCCGGCATCGAGGCGGGCGAGGGCCGTGCGCAGCTGTGCGACCAGCGCGCGGTTGTCGGCGTCGAGCGCCTCGAGCACCTGGTCGTTCTCGAGGACGATCGCGTTCTCCTCCCAGTCGGCCTCGAGGGGCGTTCTCTCGCGTCGCAGGTCGCCCTCGATCTTCGCGTTGCGCTCGAGAACCTCGCGAATCCTCGTGCGCAGCTGCTCGCGGATCGCGTCGTGCTGCATGGCGTCACCCTTCCTGCGCGGTGTGGTTCGGCTGGTACACGCTGTACAGATACACAGGGATCTGGAGGTCGCCGAGGTGGTGCTCGATGAGCGGCCGCACGTCGTCCCAGGCGAGCCGCCCGACGCCCGTCGCGAGCCTCGGCAGGGCGGCGCTCGCGAAGCCCTCCTTGCCGATCGTCTTGCGGAGCGCGCGGAGGGCCGCGTTCACGTGCTCGAGGTGCGCCGTCCCGGGATGCGAGCCGTGGCCGTAGGCCGCCTTCTGCGTGAACAGGTTTGCGATCCGCACGCCCGGACCGCCCCACAGCCAGAGCTCGCCCTCCGCGGGGTGGCTCACGCGGCAGAAGTGCCGGAAGTCCTTGTACATCGACGGCCAGCGCTCGCGCAGCGCGAGCGCGAGGCCGCTCGAGAAGTCGTCGTTCGGTGCCACGCCGTGCGCGACCACGTCGGCCTTCGAGAGCAGGATGTCGCCATGGACCTCGCGAATCATGTCGTCTCCTTCGGTCTCTTCCCGTCTGCGAAACCCTTACGCAGGGGGAATTCCCATGCGCGGGGATCGCCACCCTGCGGGACCGCGATTCGTTCGTCGCTGCCCGGGGAGAGGAGCAATCGCAGGGCCACGACGCGCCGCGCCGGGGTGGCGTCCGGCGGTCGCGCTTGCGTGGCCGCGTCGCCCCGTCGAGACTGCTGCGATGCGTGGACGGGCGACATGACCGCGGCAACCGGGGAACTCCGCGTCCTGATCCTGTTCGCGCACCCTGCGTTGCACCGCTCGCGCGTGAATCGTGCCCTGGTGCGGGCGGTGCGCGACGTCGAAGGCGTGACCTTTCGCGATCTCTACGAGCTGTACCCGGACTTCGACGTCGACAAGGCGCACGAGCAGGAGTTGCTGCTGCAGCACGACCTTCTCGTCCTGCAGCACCCGTTCTACTGGTACAGTGCGCCCGCGCTGGTGAAGCAGTGGATCGACGTCGTGCTGGAGCACGGCTGGGCCTACGGGGCGCGGGGCAACGCGCTGCGCGGCAAGACGATGCTCAGCGTCCTCAGCGCCGGCGGCGGCGCGAGCGCCTACACGCGCGAAGGCCTGAACCGGTACACGATGATCGAGTTGCTGGCACCGCTCGCGCAGACGGCGCGGCTCTGCGGCATGGAGTACCTCCCGCCGTACGTGCTGCACGGGACGCACGCGCTCGACGAAGGTCAGATCGAGCGATCCGCGGCGGAGTACCGGCGCGTCGTCGAGGCGCTGCGCGACGGCCGCGCGGATCTCGATGCGGCGCGCGCGGGAGCCTACTTCAACCACGACCTCGGCGCCGTGCTGCGGAGCTGAGCGTGCCGCAGGACCTCTTCTTCCAGGCGTTCGTCTACCTCGCCGCGGCGGTCGTCTCGGTGCCGATCGCGAAACGCCTCGGGATGGGCGCGGTGCTCGGCTACCTCGTCGCGGGTGTCGCGATCGGACCGTTCGGCCTCGCGCTGCTCGGCGCCGACTCGCAGGACATCCTGCACTTCGCCGAGTTCGGCGTGGTGATGATGCTCTTCGTGGTCGGCCTCGAACTCGAGCCGTAGCGGCTGTGGCGGCTGCGCGGCGCGCTGCTCGGCCTGGGGGGCCTGCAGGTGCTCGGCACGGCGCTCGCGATCTGCGCCACCGCGGTCGCGCTCGGCCTGGCGTGGCGCCCGGCGCTCGCGGCGGGCTTCATCCTCGCGATGTCGTCGACCGCGATCGTCCTGCAGTCGCTCAGCGAGAAGGGTCTGCTGAAGACCGAGGCCGGCGAGCGCTCGTTCGCGGTGCTGCTCTTCCAGGACATCGCCGTGATCCCGCTGCTGGCGCTGCTGCCGCTGCTCGCGACCGCGGCTGCGCAACCGCACGCCGCCGGCGCGGCCGCCCACGGACCGGCCTGGGTCGAGACGCTGCCGGCCTGGGGGCGCGCCCTGGTCACGCTCGGCGCCGTGGGCGCGATCGTCGCCGGCGGACGCTGGCTGGTGGGACCGGTGTTCGGCGCGATCGCGCGCACGCGGCTCCAGGAGCTGTTCACCGCGGCAGCACTGCTGCTCGTGGTCGGCATCACGCTCCTCATGACGCAGGTCGGGCTCAGCCCAGCGCTCGGCACGTTCGTCGCCGGCGTGGTGCTCGCGAACAGCGAGTACCGCCACGAGCTCGAGAGCGACATCGAGCCGTTCAAGGGGCTGCTGCTCGGGCTGTTCTTCATCGCGGTCGGTGCATCGATCGACTTCGGCCTGGTCGGTGAGCGCGCGACCCTGGTGTCGGGTCTCGTCGTCGGCCTCGTCGCCGTCAAGTTCCTCGTGCTGCTCGCGCTCGGGCGCGCCTTCCGCATGCGGCTCGACCAGAATCTGCTGTTCGGGCTGGCGCTCGCCCAGGGTGGCGAGTTCTGCTTCGTGCTGCTGTCGTTCGCGGCGCAGAACGCGATTCTCGACGGCACGACAGCGAACGTGCTGGTCGCGACGGTCGCGCTGTCGATGGCGGCGACGCCGCTGCTCCTGCTGGTGCACGAGAAGCTCCTGCAGCCGCGCTTCGGCGTCGCGGCTCGCCCCGCGCGCGACGCCGACGAAGTCGACGAGCAGGGCACGGTGATCCTCGCCGGGTTCGGGGCCTTCGGGACGATCGTCGGGCGCCTGCTGGTGGCGAACCGCGTGCCGACGACGGTCCTCGACTTCGACCCCGACCACGTCGACCTGCTGAACCGCCTCGGCATGAAGGTCTTCTACGGGGACGCATCCCGCCTCGACCTGCTGCGCGCGGCGGGCGCCGAGACGGCGCGACTGATGGTGCTGTCGATCGGCGACCGCGCCAAGACGCTCGAGATCGTCGCGACCGTGCGCCAGCACTTTCCGCAGCTGCGCATCCTCTCGCGGGCGCACACGCGACAGGAGGCCTACGACCTGCTCGGCGCCGGCGTGGACGACGTGTACCGGGAGTCGCTCGACACGTCTCTGCGGATGGGCGTCGATGCCCTGCGGCTGCTGGGCCGACGCGCGACGCAGGCGCATCACGCGGCGCGGACGTTCCGCCGCCACGACGAGCGCGCTGTCCGGGTGCAGGCCGGGATCGCGGACGACGGGGAGTATCGCGACAGCGCCTCGAAGGCGATCCGCGCGCTCGAGGAGCTGCTGCTGCGCGAGCTCGACGGAGAATCCGACGCCGGCGACTCTTCCTGGGACTCGGAGTCGCTCCGTCGTGAGCACGCCGGACGCGACTGACGTCCTCACCGGCTTCGCCGACCACGAACGGATGAAGACGCGCCGGGCGTCTTCATCCGAGCCGTCCGGCCGCGTCCGGACTCCGGGGGTGGCGCTGGCGCTTCTCCTCGTTGCGGGCTGTGCGCTGCTCGCGCGGCCAGAGGGCCCGCCCGACGCGTCGGAGAGCGCGCGTCGCCTCGTGCCGGGACCGCACGACGTGGCGTCCGCGGACGTCGAACTCGAGGACCGGGATCGCGGCCGCGCGCTCGTCACGACGGTCTGGTGGCCGAAGGGGCTCTCGGGGGCGGCACCGCTGCTGGTGTAGGCGCACGGCTTCCTCGGGAGCCGCACCGGGGCACGGCACGTCGCGCGCCACCTCGCGAGCCACGGCTGGGTGGTGGTCGCGGCGACGCACCCCACGACGACGCTGTTCGCGCCCGGCGGCGCGAAGCTCGATGACGTCGTGCGCCAGCCCGACGACCTGCGCTTCCTCGTCGACCGGGTCGTCGCGGACGACGCGGGACTGCCGCCGCTGCCGCCCATCGACCCGTCGCGCGTCGCCGTCATGGGCCACTCGCTCGGCGGCCTCACGGCGACGCTCAGCGCGTTCCACCCGCGGCTCCGCGATCCGCGCATCGCGGCCGCGATCTCGATCGCGGGCCCGATGCAACCGCTCGAGCCGCGCTTCTTCGCGACCGCTCGCGTGCCCTTCCTGATGATCGCCGGCAGCGACGACACGATCGTCGACTGGCGCGAGAACGCGCTCGCGGTGCTCGACCGCGTGCCGGGCGGAACCCTCGTTCTGCTCGCGGGTGCTTCGCACTCGGGTTTCGACGACACCATGAGCGGCCTGCCGCGGCTGCTCGACAACCCGGACACGCTCGGCTGCTGGATGCTCGGCCGGACCTTGCGCCTCGACGATGCGCTGGAGCACCTGCGTGCGCAGTCGTCCGCGGCGGACGGGATCGACTTCGCCTCCGGCCTGCGGCGTCCGTGCGCGTGCGGCCGGCCGAGGTCGCGATGGATCCGGTGCGCCAGCAGGCGATCACCACGCTCGCGGTCCGCGCGTTCCTCGAGGCGCGGCTCGCGCCGGATCCGTCGGTGCGTGCGGACGCGGCACGCTACCTGACCGACGTGCTGCCCGGCGACTTCGCGGAGGCGAGCGTGACGACGGCGTACGCGCCGCCGTAGGCTGCCGTGCGCGACGACCGCGCGTACGCCTGCGTCGCTCGGGGCCGGTCAGCGGCACGCGGCGAGCACGCGTCGCGCGCAGCAGGCGGCGACGGCCATGATTGGAATCTGTGGATTGACGCCGAGGCTGGTGGGGAACACGCTCGAGTCGGCGATCCAGAGCCCGTCGACCCGGTGGTGGCGGAAGTCGGGCCGCACGACGCTCGTCCGCGGGTCGCGTCCCATGCGGCACGTACCGAACATGTGCGTGATCGCCGAGGTGTAGGCGGCGGGGCGCGACGGTCCGTTGCGCTCGAGATCCGCCAGCGTGGCGGGCGACGTGACGTGCGGTGCGAAGCCACGAACGCCGGGGTGCACGACCTCGGCGCCCGCTGCGAGCATCATCTCGCCCAGGATGCGGAGCCCGCGTCGGAAGCGCTGCACGTCGCGCGCGCTGGGCGTGAAGGTGACGACGGCCCGTCCCGCGATGCTGCGCACGCGGCCGCGTGCCTCGGCGCGCACCGCGGCCCCCCAGTCGAGCCAGTGCGCCATGTCGGCGATGCTGCGCGCGAGGTCACGTCCGACGCCCTCGAGCCGTGCCGCGAGGACGGTCAGGTCGAAGCCCAGCGCCTCGAACTTGAGCCCCTCGCGGCGCAGCCCCGTGACCTCGTGGCCCTGCGTCGCCCCCTCCCACATGCGCACCGGCTCGCGGAAGCGCCCCGCCAGCGACACGCCCGGGTGGCACTGGAAGTTCTCGCCGACCGGCCCGTGCGTGATGCGGTTCCGGAGCAGCAGGGCGGGAGTCTGCACCGCGCTCGCCGCGAGGACGATCGCGTGCCGTGCCCGGAGCCGGACCGGGCCGCCGCCGCGCGCGCGCCCGCAGACCTCGCCGGCGCGACCGCCGGACCGCACGATCTCACGCGCCACGACGTCGCTGAGCAGCGTCGCACCGTGCGCCAGCGCGTCGGCGAGCAGCGTGACGTCGGCCGACTGCTTGAAGCCGTGCGGGCAGCCCTGCAGGCAGCGGCCGCTGCCGGTGCAGCCGCTAACGTTGCGCCGGGTGGGGCGGTGCGCGAGCCCGAGCGCGTCGGCGCCCTGCGCCATGAGGAGGTTCTTCCGACCGGCGACGGCCGGCTCGGTCGGTGCGACGCCGAGGCGCGCCTCGAGCTCGTCGGTGAGCGCCTCGAGCTCGTCCCACGGCAGCGCGTCGCGCAGCGACGGATCGGCGGCGCACCAGGCGTCCCAGACGTCGCGCGGCAGGCGCCAGCAGATCGCCCCGTTGATCGGTGAGCTGCCGCCGACCATGCGCCCCTGGAGGTACGGGATCGGTGCGGCGCCGAGCACGACCGACGCGCCCATGTCGCGGTAGAGCCGCGACATGGCACCGAACGCGCTCGGCGGCGCGTCCTCGGGCCGCAGCCACGGGCCTTCCTCGACGACGACCACGCGTGCACCCGCACGGGCGAGCTCGCGCGCCGCGGTGCTTCCGGCGGGACCGCTGCCGATCACCACGACGTCGGTCTCGAGGTCGAGCGCGCGCGTGACCTCGGCGCCCGCGACGTGGCTCACCGGCCGGTCTCCGTCGCGGTGCGGTCCCGCGCGCGCGCCACCGCCTGAACGTTCGCGTCGTCGAAGTAGGCGAAGCAGGCGACCAGCTTGACGACCAGCAGCAACGCGTCGCCGCCGGGCAGGTGCGCGCTGCGCCGCAGCACGTCGTCGCGCGCGCCGTCGTCGAGTCGCGCGAAGGTCGTGCGGTGCCCGAGGACGAGCGGGGCCGCAGCGCCGAGGAGCCAGGTCGCCGCGCGCAAGCCGAGGCGCAGCGTCCACGGCGCGGAGCTCGTGAAGCGTTCCCAGAAGGCGCGACGGTCGAGCTCCGCCATCGCCGGCAGCCCGCTACCCGGGGCGGGAATCATCGCGTCGAGCAGCGCGTCGCGCGTGCGCGCCTCGAAGAAGAGCGGCATCCTCGGGTGGCATCGAGGCAGACCGGCTCCGGGGACGCCGGAGCCGGTCTGCCCGGGAAGAGCGCGGCTTCGCGCTCAGCCGTTGCGATCGAACTCGAGGACCTGCTGGAACGTCGGCCGGTTCGTCGTCGGGAAGCGGTCGGGCAGGACGTTCGGGACGAAGCCGGTCGTCGCGACGTCCTTGCGCCACAGCGACGGATCGGCCTCGCCCTGCTCGTCGGCGAGGCGCTCGACCGTGTCGTGCAGCACCTGCCACAGCGAGCCGCTGCACGCCGCGATCGAGCCGCCGCCGCAGTACCTGAGGTTGAAGCGACCCCGGACCGGCTCGCCGAGCAGCGTGCGCAGGTCCTTGTCGACGTACGACGCACCGTCGGTGCCGTTCAGGCCGCGGATGCTGTTGAGCTGGTCGAGCAGGTCGCCGAACACGGGTGCCAGCACCGCCTCGACGAGCGGGCGGAACACGGCGTCGAAGACGACGGGGCCCGCGTCGTCGAACTTGCCGTCGGCGTCGACGTCGATGCGCGGCGCGTCGCGCTCGACCCAGTCGTCGAGCAGGTCGACCACCTGCCGGTCGCGCGCGCTCGGCGCCTCGCGGCGGCGCAGCACGCGGCTGATCACCGGCCACACGGACGAGCGCACGTCCTCGGTCGCGGCGCGGTTCATGACGCCGACGACGTCGGTGAGATCCACGTCGTCGGGCCACTCGTCGAAGCTCTCCACGCGATGCACCGAGCCGTACGGCTCGTCGTCGCCGTGCATGAAGCCCGGTGCCGACTGGTTGTTCCAGTTCAGGAGCAGGCCGTTGGGACCACTCACGTCGTGCGGGTGCTCGCGCTCCCGGAGGTAGCCGAGCCACTCGAACGCGCCGGTGCCGAGCGTCGGCAGGCGGCGGTCGAGGCCGCGCGGGCGGCGCGGCAGCCGGCCGGAGGTGAAGAAGGCCGTGCTCCGTCGCGAGGCGTACGCCCAGTTGAACGTGAAGCCGAACTGGTTCGCCGTCTCCCAGAAGCGCGTCGGACTGCTCGCGCGGCCCTCGGTCATGCGCTTGAGGGCGATCAGGTTGAGCGCGTCGCGGCCGAACGTCGAGCGGCGGCGCGACAGCGCGTAGGGCTTGCCGTTCACGGTGGCCGTGGCGAACACGCCGCCGTGCACGGTCTTCTGGAAGATCAGCGGCGTGTCACCGAGCCGGCCCGCGTCGAAGGTCTCCATCGCGACGCAGCGGCCCTTGAACACGTAGTGCTGCGACGCGCGCGTCGGGGTGCCGCGGCGCGGCTCGCAGAGCTCCTCCACGTAGACGTCGCGGACGTCGTGGCCCGCCGACGTGAGGCTCCACGCGTAGTCCTCGGTGCGCCCGATGAGGATGTACATCGCCATGCCGGGGACGGCGACGCCCTGCGCCTTGATGCCAGGCGCCTCGAGGTGAATCTGCTGCACGATCTCGGGATAGTAGTAGCCGAGCTGCGGGCCCATCACCGCGAGCGTGTTGCCGCTCGCGGAGCGTGCCGGCGACGCGAGGAGGAAGTTCGACGCCCGGCGGCGCGACGGCGCCGCCGCCGCCTCGTCGCCGGTCTGGCGCGGGTCGATGCTCTCGATCGAGCCGGCATCGAGGACGACGGAGCCCGTCACCGGTCCGCCGGTGAGCGGGCCGTAGCTGAAGCGGCGCCGGATGGTCGCGGGCGCCTCGGGGTCCTCGGCGAGCATGACGTCTTCCCACGCGTCGCGGCCGCGCTTGTGGCCCAGCTTGTTCTGCAGCCTGGCCAGCAGGTCGGAGTTCGCCGCCTCGCCGCCGCCGCCCGCGCCGAAGATCGAGCCGATGAACGCGGTGACGGCGATCACGTCGTTGACGGTCGCGGGCGCGTCGTCGATGCCGTTGGCCGCGTTGTAGGCGTTGATGCCGTCGGCATACGCCTGCGCGTCCGAGAGCACCTCGCGCCCCTCGGCGCCGTACTCGCTGCGCAGCAGCTCCACCTGCTCGCTGACCAGCGCCTCCGCCTCCGGGCTCGGCGTGAAGCTCTGCACGCTGGTGACGAGCGCGAACGCGTCGATGTTCGGCACGTCGGCGACCGCGACGCGTGCGGGATTGCGGCCGATGCGGAGCAGCAGCTCGCGATCGCGCGCCGATGCCCAGCCGGCACCGAACGCCATGTCCTCGCGGGTCTCGCCGTAGACGTGCGGGATGCCGTACGAGTCGTAGATCAGGCTCAGCCCGGGGCGCCCCGTGATCTCCGCGCGGGCCGGCGCGATCGGCTGGAAGTCCTCGGGCAGGAAGTACCGCTCGATGTCGGCCAGCGTGATGTCATCGCGCAGCGGCGTCAGGCCCGCATAGAGCGGCAGCTGGTCGCGCGAGTTCTCGTTGAATGGCAGGCCGCCGTAGTTGCCCGGCGGGAGGATGTAGCGCGCGACGTCTGCGGCGGCCGCCGGAGTCGTCGCGAGAAGCAGCGCTGCGAGCGAGAGGAATGCACGATTGATCACGGGGTCTCCCTTCCACTCGATGGCCTACACCGGGCCGGGTTGCAGGGGCAATGCCGATCCTTACGGCCGGCAACCCGGGTGCGGATTCCCCGCGGACGGGCACCTCCGTCGCCCCCGCCCCCGCCGCCGCGGGAACGTCGCGACCCTCCCGCAGAGAGGTGACGCCATCGCGCCGGCGGTGTACTAGGCTCGCGCCCGATGCGGCACCGGATCCAGACCCTCCTCGCGGTGGCGGCCGCGCTCGCCGCCGGATGTGCACCGCTCGTCGCGAGCTTCGGCGTCGGTGGCGACGAGCCGGAGAGCTTCGTGCTCGCCGTCTCGGCTGGCGAGGCGCGTCGCGCGTACGAGCTGGTCTGCCCGGCTCTCCGGTTCGCGGTCCCCTTCGAGACGTTCCGCAGCAGCGTCGAGGCGAACCCGTTCCTCGTGGCTGCGAGGGGCGTGACGATCAACACCTACGAGTCGGGCGGCGGGCTCGCCGTCGTGCAGCGCGGCTGGCTCGACTCGGCGAGCGGCGTCACCGCGGCGAGCTTCTACCTCTCGAAGGCCGGCGACGGCTGGTGTCTGACGGGCGTGGAGATCGGCGGCACGCCCGCGCTGCCGACCCCCGGTACCGCGGCGGCCGGCGGCGACCGGGTCGCAGCGCCGACCGACCGCGCCCGGCTCGCGCCGGCGCTGCGCAGCGAGGCCTATCGTGCCTACGGCCTCGCCAACCCCGCGACGCGCCGCTACCGGATGACGAGCGGCGGTGCGCAGCCGGCGGTCGGCGCGCAGCGCGCGGACCTGCTCGAGGTCGGTCCGGCTGCGGCCCGATTCCGCATCGTGCGCGCCGGCGGGCTCGCGCCGCTGGGCTCGCTCGAGGTCTCGCTCGAGCCGGACGGCGTCCATCTCGTCGCTTCGTCGCACGGCACGGTCGAGGAACGCACGCTCATCCTGCCCGCGACACTCGCGACCGGCGCCACCTGGCAGAGCGCGTACGTGATCGGCAGCGATGCGACCGCGACGCGCTACCGCGCGACCGACGTGGTCGAAGGCCGCGAGCGCGTCGTGACGCCGGCAGGAGAGTTCGACGCGATCCGGGTCGTCTCGAACGCGACCCTCGAGGAGGGAGCGACCCGCGCCACGGTGCGCACCGTGGTGTGGTACGCGCTCGACGTCGGCTCGGTTCGCACCGAGAGCGCGACCACCGTCGAAAGCGAGACGACACAGGTCGTCGTGGAGCTCGTCGCGGTCGAACCAGGCTCGTGACCGTGATCACGAGCTCGGGCGTGCGGGTCGTCGCCTCCGGCGCGACCGACGACCGCCACGGACCGGCCGGGGCCGCCGCGTGGGCCGGGTGCTCGCGCGCGCCTCGCGGCGGCGGCGAGTACGCCCTGTCCGGCCTGTCGATGCCGCGCGCGTTCTGCGCACGTCGGTCGCTTGACTATTCTAAAGTGATCCATCAAGAAAGATCCTCATGCCGAAGCCCGGACGCCACGTCGAAGGGGCGCGGACCCGCGACCGCGTCCTCGTAGCCGCGGCCGAGCTGATCGCGCGGCAGGGCTACGCGGCGACGTCGATCACCCAGATCAGCCGGCGCTCCGGTGCGAACCCGGCATCGATCTACTGGGCGTTCGGCAGCAAGGAGGGGCTGCTCGCGGCGGTGATGGAGCGCGCCGCCGCGTCGTTCTTCGCGCAGCTCGGGCGGCCCGGACGGGACGACCCGTGGTCCTGGCTGGCGTCGCTCGGCGCGGCGTTCGCCGAGGGCCCCGAGTTTCTGCGCCTGCTGCTCGTGCTGTCGCTCGAGCGCCGCGACGGCGATCCGCTGGTGCTCGATGCGGCACGACGTGTCCGCACCGCCGCGGCCGACGTGCTCGCCGAGGCGTTCGCGGAAGCCTTCGGGATCACCGATGCCGTTCGGCGCCGCGTCGTCTGCGAACGCCTCGCGCGCTTCACCCTGATGCTGATCGACGGTGTGTTCGTCGCGAGCCGGATCGAGCCCGATACGACCGACGTTCCGGGTACCTTCGCGACCATCGCGATCGCCGTGCAGGCGACTGGCGAGCAGCTGCTCGCGCAGGCGTCGTCGCGAAGAAAGCCGGCCGCCCTCCGGTCGGCCGGGCCGAGGAAAGGAAGATCACGATGACCGTGGAACCCGCAGCGACCACCGCCGCATCTTCGTCCGTGCTTTCGGGGGGCGACATCCTCGCCAACGCTCGCACGCTCGCCGAGTCGATCCGCACGAAGAACCTCGCCGCCGAGTACGATCGCATCCGCCGCCTGCCGGAGGACGTCGTGGAGCAGATCCGCGCGGCCGGCATCATGCGCATGAACATGCCGCGCATCTGGGGCGGTCCGGAGATGACGTCGATGGAGCAGGTGGAGGTGATCGAGGCGCTCGCGCGGGCCGATGCATCGGTCGCGTGGTGCTCGTTCATCTGGTGCGATTCCGGCCTGTACACGGGTTACCTCGAGGACTCCGTGGCGCGCGAGATGTATCCGCGGCTCGACATGGCGACATCGGGCTGGGTCTATCCCGCGGCGGCGGCCGAGCGCGTGCCCGGCGGCTACCGCGTGAGCGGTCAGTGGATGTTCGGCAGCGGCTGCAACCACTGCGACTGGCTCGCGGCGGGTGTCGTCGAGGTGGCGGACGGGAACGTCGTGACCGACGATCAGGGCCGCCCGAGCTGGAGGATCCTGCTCGCGAAGCGCGACGAGTTCGAGATCCTCGACACCTGGTACACGACGGGGCTTCGCGGCACCGGCAGCAACGACTATCGCGTGCAGGACCTTTTCGTCCCCGAGGAGCGCAGCTTCAGCCTGCTCGGCACGCCGAAGCGCGACGGCCCGCTGTGGGCGCGACCGGACGCGCTGCTGCGCAAGATGTCCGGCGTGCCGCTCGGCATCGCTGCGGACGCGATCGACACCGCGATCGGGATGCTGCGCGACAAGACCGACCGCATCAGCGGGCTCGCGTACCGCGACATGCCTCGCGTCCAGCTCGCGATCGCCGAGGCCCAGGCGCTGCTCGGCTCTGCTCGCAGCTACGTCTTCGCGTCGCTGGAGAAGCAGTGGCACAAGCTCGAGACCGGCGAGCCGCTCACCGACGTCGAGCGCGCGAACGTCTGGCTGTCGCGCACCAACGCCTTCCAGAGCGCACGCAAGGTCGTGACGCTGCTCTTCGACACGGTCGGCGCGAACGCCATCTATGCCGACCGCGGCCCGTTCGACCGCCATCTGCGCGACATCCAGACCGCCTGCCAGCACATCGTCGGCCAGGTGAAGGCGTGGGAGGACGTGGGCATGCTGCTGCTCGGCGGGGTGCCGGGTGCGCCGCTCGTCTGAGGGGGCCCCCGGCCGTGGGGAGGCGTCTCCGGGCTGGAGGATGGCGTCGGCGCCCGGCGTGCTATCCGTCGATCTCTCATGTCGATCGTCACCGACTGGCTCGCGTACGCCGGCTTCCGCGTCGCCCTGCTTCCCTTCCAGCTGTCGTCGATCCGGGTCGCGCGCAAGCTGGGCGCTGCGCTGGGCCTGGTCGCCTACCGGGTCGCGCCCGTGCGCAAGAAGCTCGTCGCCCGGAACATCGGCTACTTCTTCCCCGACTGGGACCCCGCGCGGCGGGAGCGGCTCGTGCGCGACGCCTACCGCAACCTCGGGCTCGCCCTGGCCGACTTCGCAGTCGGCTCCCGCTTCCGTCCCGAGAACGTCGATCAGTTCATCAAGCTCGAGGGCGGCGAGCACTACGAGGCGGCGCACGCGCACGGCGGACAGGTCATCCTGTTCGGGGCGCACCAGGCGATGTGGGAGTGGGCGCAGTGCGTGCGCCACTGGTGCAACGGCGACGCCGTCTACTGCATCGGCAAGCGCATCCACAACCGCTTCGTCGACGACTACGTCAAGCGCAAGCGCAGCGTGTTCGGCGTCGAGATGATCAGCAGCCGCGGCGCCATCGCGTCGCTCGAGGCGCGGGGCGAGACGGACCCCACCGCCAACTTTGCCTTCTTCGTCGATCAGCGCGGCTCCAAGGGAAAGGGCGTCTGGATCGAGGTCGCGGGCCGTCCGGTGGCGGCGATGCCGGGTCCGGCGATCATGGCGCTGCGCGGCAAGCTCCCGCTGATCCCGTCGCAGTTCATCCGCACCGACTTCGGCATGATCCTGCGCTTCCACGCGCCGATCGTTTACGAGCCGACGGGCGACGAAGCGGTGGACATCCAGCGGCTCATGCAGCTCGTCAACGACCACGTGACGAGCTGGATCCGCGAGCACCCCGAGTCGTACTTCTGGATGCACAATCGCTTCAACGTCCACGCTGCCGAGCAGGAAGCGAACGACGCGTTTGCGCGATCCATCGCGCGCTCCGCGCCGGGCGCCGCGTCGCCGCCGGGCTGACGCGGCGGTGTCTCCGGTACGCCGTGCCCGGAGCGGCTACCCGCGCGAGAAGCGGACGGTGCGCCGTGACAGGACGACGTCGGGCGATCCCTCGGGCGTGATCTCGATGCGATAGGAGCCGTCGCTGGCGAGATCGGGCGCCGCGATCCGCAGCGTGCGCGTCACGCGCTCGCCGCGGGCGAGCGCCACGGGCAGCATCCCCCGCACAGGCGAGGTGGCGACCGGGGCCCCGTCGTCGTCGTACCAGCGAGCCGTCAGGGGGAGGGGTTCCATGGTCGGATGACGAAAGGTCGCGCTGCTGCCGTTCTCGAAATCGAGCTCCACCTCCGTCGCCGGCGGGGCGACGACTGCCGACGGGAGATCCGTCCGGTCGCGATCGTCGCGCAGCGCGATCGTGTCCAGCGTCGTGGCGACCGGTACCGGGCTCGAAAGGTCGAAGCGAACCAGCGGGTCAGCCTCGCCGACCCGTGTGATCCGCATCGGGTCGTCGAGCAGCGGCGTCAGCTCGAGCAAGCGGGGAGCGCCGAGGCGCCGCCGATGGACGAGGATCGTGCGGAACCCCATCGCGTACAGGGCGTCCGCCGCGGCAGGGTCGGGGAGGCGGCCGGCGAGCCGCGTCACGTCCGCCTCGAGCGGGCTCGTGAACGAGTTGTAGCAGGCTGCCACCGGTCGCCGGTGGTAGGCGGCGAGCATGAGGGAATCCGGTACGTCGCGGAGCTTGTGCCGTTGCGGATCGCCGAACGGGAGATTCAGGACCGCACCTTCCGGGAGGTCGCGCAGCAGGGCGCGCACCTGCGGCGACGGTGCGATTCGATAGGCTGCCAGCCGCGCCGATCGGATGGTCAGGGTTGCCGTCGGGTCGTACGCCTCGAGAAGGACGCACAGGCTCAGTCCGGCCGCGGCCGCCAGGCGCCACCGGCCGCGCAGCCACCCGAGGATCACGGACGCGCCGTAGGCGGCGAGAAACGCCGCCACCAGATAGACGCCGAAGCGGAGCGAGGCGAGGACGCGGACAGCGTCGAGGCCGGGCACGACGCTCTCCAGCAGGGAGAGGGGGTTGGGCACCACCCAGCGGAGCAGCGGCAGGCGGAAGGGGCGCATCGTCGCCGCTGCGACCAGGAGCCCGCCGACGGTGAACGGGATCCGCGGATCCTCGCCTGCGCGGAAGCGCGGCCCGCGCACGCGATCGGCGAGCCCGAGCAACGCGAGCACCAGCGCCACGAGGCCGATCGAGGAGGGCCTGCCGGGAAGATAGTCCGCCAGCGGCACGAGCATGGTGAGGGAGCGGCCCTGCAGCAGTCCCCAGCGATCGCGCGCGCGCAGATAGGGTCCGAGCACGAGCATCGCAGCGCCGACGGAGATTACGGCGACCGCGAGCAGCTTGGGCAGCAGCGCGCGCAGCGCCCCGCGGTGGCGCACGAGCAGCCCGAGCCCGTAGGTGCCGCCGAGAATCGCCAGGGCGAGCACCTGATAGAAGCTCTCGAGGAGCTGCAGCACGATGGCCAGTGCGAGGGCGCCCGCGTCGCGCCAGCGCTGCCGCGCGAAGAGCTGGTGGGCGAACAGCAGCGCCGGCGGCGTCCACAGGTTGCCGTGCACGAACGGGTGAGCGGGATTGCCGAGCCGTGCCGCGCTGAACGCGAACAGCATGCCGGACACGAATGCCGCCGGAATGCTCCGGGTCCAGTAGAGCGCGAGCGCGTACATGCCGAGCGCCGTGATCCATACCGACAGGACCACCGCCGCGTTGTAGCCCAGGACCGGGTCGCGGGTGGGGAGATAGGCGGGGAGCGCGAGCAGGCTCTCGCCGAACATGTGCTCGCCGAGGGTGTACGATTCGCGCAGCGGGTAGCAGAATCCGAAGCCGGCGAGCGCACCCGGGCCGCGCAGCGCCTTCTCGATGTTGGACGCGATCCCGGCGACGACGAATCGCTGGTCCGCCTGGTACAGCATGCCCGTCGTCGTTCCGACCATCGCAGCCGGCAGCGGCACCAGATCGCCGGGGGCGGCGAGGATCGAGCGGTGCACGAACAGGGAGAGCGCGAGATACACCGCGGCGACCTGCACGTGAGCGACGCCGCTCGGGCGCGGGGACGATGCCTCGGTCGGGCTCATGCGCGCTGCTTCATTGGATGGGGTCCGACACCGCGCTGCTTCGTGGTACGGAATCCGACACCGGTCAAGCTGGACCGGTATGCGCGGCGGATCCGGGAGCGCGCAGCCACGCGTCGCTCCGTTGCGCAGGAGGCTGCTCCCGGGCGTGCGTCGGCGCAGGAGGCTGCTCCCGGGCGTGCGTCGGCGAAGGGACCTGCTCCCGGGAATGCGTCGGCGAAGGGACCTGCTCCCGGGAATGCGTCGGCGAAGGAACCTGCTCCCGGGAATGCGTCGGCGAAGGAACCTGCTCCCGGGAATGCGTCGGCTGGCGTCGACGCTGGCAGTGACCGGCACGCCGTGGTAGCCGGCTCGCCGAGATCAGGCTCCAACCAGATGCCGTGCCGAGGTCGACGCCGCGCAGGTGACCACACGACCCCGCGCGCACGACACGAACGCCGAGGAGGCACAGCCATGTCCCTGCGCATCAACGACACCGCGCCGAACTTCCGGGCGAAGACCACCAGGGGCGAGATCGACTTTCATGCGTGGATCGGCGACAGCTGGGCGCTGCTCTTCTCGCACCCCAAGGACTTCACGCCGGTCTGTACCACCGAGCTCGGCTACCTCGCACGCATCGAGCCCGAGTTCACCAGGCGGAACACGAAGCTGATCGGCCTCTCGATCGACCCGGTCGAGGACCACGACAGGTGGGCGAAGGACGTCGAGGAGACGCAAGGGGCGGCGATCAAGTACCCGCTGATCGGCGACACCGACCTCGCGGTCGCGAAGCTCTACAACATGCTCCCGGCCGACGAGGCCGGCACCTCGGCGGGCCGCACGGCGGCGACCAACGCCACGGTGCGCTCGGTCTTCATCATCGGACCCGACAAGAAGATCAAGCTGATGCTGACCTACCCGATGACGACCGGTCGCAACTTCGACGAGATCCTGCGGGTCCTCGACTCGATGCAGCTCACCGCCAGGCACAAGGTCGCGACGCCGGTGAACTGGAAGCAGGGCGAGGACGTCATCATCGCGGGCTCGGTCAGCGACGACGAGGCGAAGACGATCTACCCCGCCGGCTGGAAGTCGCCGAAGCCCTACCTCCGCATCGTCAAGCAACCGCAGTGAGGTAGCGCGCCCCGAGGTGCGCGCTACCAGCGGCGGATTCGTCGATGGAGGTTGCGCGCCCCGAGGTAGAGGCTCCGCGACGCGTGCCGCGCGAGCAAACTGTGCAGCGCGCCCGTGATCCGTTCGACCGTCTGCGCCCTGGCCAGATCCGGTCCGATGCGCTCGTCGTAGGCGCGGCGGTAGCGGAGGACCTCGTCTCGCGTCTGCGCCCGGCCGTTGTCCGCGACCTTCCCGACGGTGTTGCTGAAGTCCGGGCGATACAGCGACTCGACACCGTGCAGCGTCGTGCGCATGAAGTTGCCCATCAGCAGCTCGTCGAAGGTCTCGTTTCGAACGCTCGCGAGCAGGCTCGCTCGCGGAACCTCGAAGCCGATGCCCCGATCCCGAGGTCCGCCGAGGTCGACGCTGTGCTCGACTCCTCCGACCCGCACGCGGATGAACCCGAAGTGATCGTGGAGCATCTCCTTGCGCTGGAAGTACTCGGACACCTCCAGCCGTTCGCCTTGCTCGAGCGGATCGCTCCAGCTGTCGCCGAAGGCTTCGGGAGGCCGGATCGTCGGCGTCGTTCTGTCGATCCCCAGGCTCGTGTTCTCCCCGTTGGCGCAGTCGAGGAAGCCGTAGGGCTCGACGAGCTGCGCAACCCGGGAGTCGAAACCGCGACTCGCGATCGCCACGTCGGCGATGTAGTCGTTCGCCCACGCGGAATCGCTGCGCTGGTAGCAGTGATAGAAGCTGAACGGCATGGCGTGGGTCACGCCGAAGCGACGCGCCGTGGCGCTGAGATCGCGACCTGCAAGGCGATCGGGATCGACGTGGACGGGCAGCGCTCGGCGGCCGTCCTCGTCGAAGAAGTTGATCATGTCGCCCACGCCGAGCCCGACTGCCTTGACGAGATAGCTGGCGGGATACGGCTCGATCAGGCGCCGCAGCATCGGACGAAGTCCGCGCGCAAAGCCGTCGTTGACGTTGACGATCAGTCGTCCGCCGATGTCGATCAGCAGCACGGCGTCCTGGGCTGCGTCACCCAGGCAGAGGATCTTGACGCGCTTCGACAGCGGCACCCACTCGCCGTGGGGCAGGACGCGAACGTCGTAGCCGAGCTCGCGCAGGTCGCGGGCGATGCGCCCGCCGACGTGGTCGGGCAGCAGGATCTTGCGCGCCCGGAAGTGCGGCAGCGACGCTGCGTTCAGGTGATCCGAGTGCCCGTGCGAGAACCACACCCAGGGCGCCGCGAGGATCTCGCGCTGCTCGGACTCGGGGATCGGATAGAGAAGTCCCCAGCTCCCCAGGCACGCGCCTTCCGGCTCGCCGAGCCAGGGGTCGGTGGCGAGCAGTGGGGCCTCGTCGTAGACCAGGATCGTGGCGTTGCCGAGAGTCTTGATGCCGAGCAAGGGTTGGTCCCCGGGTTCGGTCCACTGTAATCGAGAAGACGACGAACTCTAGCCCTGCGCCAGCTTGCGCAACAGCGGGAGAGCCGGATCGAGGAAGGGCATCTGATGCCCGACCACGTGCCTGGAGCGGCAGGAGGCCGAGGGCAAGCGCCTCGACCAGCTCAACCTGCTGTGAAGCGGGGCCGCCTTTCGTCGGCTCCCAGGATGCGGCCGCTCGTGAGAGCGGCCGCCAGCCAGCCGCGTTGAGCGGCTGACGCCATTGACTGCCTCCCGGTTTGCCGGAGGTCCGCTACTCGGACCTCCCGAAGAAACGCTCGCCCGTGTTCGTGGTCACTCCCGTATCGAACGTCGCGTCGAAGCAACGGTCGATCGTCGTGTACGGGAACGGTCCGATGAACGTGGAGGTCTCGAAGACGGCGCGCACCGGCAGGACCAGGGGTCCAGGTGTCACGAACGCGAGGTTCGGCCCCTTCCCGCGCACGTTGATGGAGGCCTGCGTACCTTCGGGTGGCCCGGCGCGAAGGGCGATGCGGAAAATTCCGTCGGCGGTGGCCGACGGATCACGGTAGGTGAAGCCGGCCGGAGCCGTGCTCCAGCAGCCCGAGCCACCACAGTCGCCGTTGGGATAGGCGTGCAGGACGACGTTGCCGTTGCCGTCGTAGACGCACACGAGCTGGGTAGACACGCCGATCCCCGGCTCGACGAAGTCGGCAACGCCGACCGGGTTGGACGTGTTCCAGCGGAGCGTGAGCCGGTCGCTGGTTCCCGTCGCCGTCTGGTGCAGCCGTAGCACGCTCTTCCCCGCATCGTCGTCGATGCACGTCGTGCGCCGCGGCTCGCAGCCGGTCTCGGCGTAGCACGAGAGGCACGGGTCGCCGCACACGACGGCAGCCCCACCGCGGCACGTCCCGCCGCTGCACGTTTCGCCCGTCGTGCAGGCGTTGCCATCGTCGCACGGATCGGAGTTCGGCAGGGAGACGCACACCCCGATCGAGGAACAGACGTTGTCGGTACACGCGTTGCCGTCGTCGTCGCAGACGCTACCGGCGGCTTCGATCTGGCACGAGGCATCGCAGCAGTCGCCCGCCGTCGCATCGCCGTCGTCGCAGGTCTCGGCCCCCGTGACGACGCCATTGCCGCACCCGGTAGGCGTGCAGTTGTGGTCGCAGCCATCGCCGTCGATGAAGTTCGCATCGTCGCAGGCCTCGCCGGCGTCGATGACGCCGTTCCCGCAGCCGGACTCCACGGCGCCGATGTCGCAGCCACCGCCGATCGGTCGGGGCACACCTCGTTGATCGGTCGGCTCGCAATCCATGCCGCCCCCGTCGATGGGTGCACTCGATGCGAGGGGCAGCCGCGTCGACGTTGCGCCGCCGTTGTCGGCGAGCGGATCGAGCGGCGGCGTGGCCGAGACGAGATCGCCCAGCATCGGGTTCACGGTGCACGGGGCGGTCGTCACGAACAGGTTGTGGCCCGCCGAGACGATGCCGAGTCCGCTCGCCAGGCACGACGTCATGATGCTGTTCCGGACCGTGATGGATCCCGGGGATGCTGACGCGAAGTTGCTCAGGTGCGCCGTCCCCCCGGTGACGTTGCGGAGCTCGACCGTCGTGCCGCCCGAGCACGTGGAGGGCGGCGGCGTGCAGAACGAGAAGTTCGTGACGTCGCCCTCGATGGTCGAGTTCGCGATCACCAGCATCCCCCCACCGCCTGTGGCGATGGCGTCGCCGCCGACGAAGAAGGGAGTTCCGAGAACGGCGTTGCTCGCGAAGGTCGAATCGCGCACCTCGCCCGAGCTGATCGCGAGCGCGCCACCCAGGAAGTCGGCGGTGTTGTTGGTGAAGGTCGAGCGGAGGATCGTGCCGAACGAGATCTGCATCCCCGAGCCGACCATCGCGCCCGCGTTTCCGGTGAACGCGCAGTCGGTCACGAGTCCCGTCGGTGCGAGGATGCCGCCGCTATTCCGCACCGTGACACCCGACAGCACCAGATGGGCGTTTGCCGACAGGAGGCGTGACTCGCCCCCGGCGCCGTCGAGGATCGTGGTTGCAGATCCCGCCCCGACGATCGTCAGCGGCTGGAGCGTCGTGAGTGTTCCACCCACCGTGTACGTGCCGCTCGGAAGGTGGATCTCGTCGCTTCCCGTGGTCGCGCTCGCTTCCTGACTCGCGGCGCGCAGCGTGCAGGTTGCGGTCGCGGTTGCACACGAGCCGTCGCCGATGCTCGCGTCGGGGGTGTCGGCGATGTCGTCGACGGTGAAGGTCGTCGCACCGACGGGCGCGGCGCACAGCAGGATCGCCATTGCCCAGAACCAAGACCGAGTCGTCGTCATGGTCTGTCCTCCCAGGGTGCGGACTACCGCACTCGTCGGGCGCGCGTAGAGCAAATTCTCCGTTCTCCGGCGCTCACCCGCCGCGGTTCGCCTCGGAGTAGATCCTCGGTAGCTGCCGCGGCAGCTCCGCAATGTCGTCGATGACCAGATGGCGCTTCTCCTCGAGCATCTCGCACGACAGCTCGAAACTCTACGCTTGCCAGCGACCACGAACCTGGCGTAGTCCCGAGTCGTGCCGCGTCGACCGCTGGTGTTCTGCGCCACGTGCGGCGTGACTCCCGCCGTTCGCACCGTGTGCACGAAGGCCGCGACGTGGTGCCTCGGTGGACACCCCAATTCCGGCCAATGATCGACAGCTGAAAACCGGCCATTGGAAAGCGGCCGGGACGGGGGTTCAGTAGTCGATGTTCTCCTTCTCGATCAAGCGGCGGTCGGTGTCGTCGCGTTGAGTCGCGTCCGCCAGCTCCGTGGGCCGCACTTCAGCACGTGCCCGTGGTGCAGCAGCCGGTCGAGCATCGCAGCGACGGTAGGCGCGTCGCCGAGACTCTTCGGCCAGTCCTCGACCGGGCGGTTCGAGGTGAAGAGCGTGGTGGCGCGCTCGTAGCGGCGCATGACGAGCTCCGGCAGGTCCTCGGCCGCCGTCGCCGGGAGCTTCCGCATGCCGAGGTCGTCGATGATCAGCAGCGAGGCGTTCGCGAAGTGCCGTGAAGAGGTCCTGGCGCGTGCCATCGATGCTCGCGTCGGCGATCTCCTCGATGAGCACGTGCGCCTCGCGGTAGAGCACGCGAAAGCCCTGCTGGATCGCCGCGCGACCGATTGCCTGCGCGAGGCGGCGCCCGGTCGAGCGGTCGACGACCGCCGATTCACGCATCCCGAGCGTCCGGCGGGTGTCCGGCGCAGGAGCGCTGCGCTGCTACGGCGAGCAAGACGACGCGGCGAGGATCAGGTGAGTGCAGCAGGACTCCGGGCTACTCCCGTTGGTGGCGCTATTGGTGAGGTCCGGGCACGTCGTCGAGTCCCAGGTGACGCCAAGCATCTGCACGTTGTAGAAGTTGGTCCGGGAGGCGTTCGTGCCCGTGAAGTTCGCGCCGTGCATCGTCGAGGTGAGAAAGCGCACGTCGCTCACGTTGGCACCGGTGAGATCTGCTCCGCTCAGGTCGGACCCCGTGAGATCGGCACCCGTGAGATCGAGGCCACTGAGGTCGGCGCTTGCCAGGTCAGCTTGGGAGGCCTTGACGTAGGGGCCCAGCAGGTTCCGATTCACGCAGGCAAAGCCCGCGGGCAGCGCTGCCGGGCAGGCATCGAGGTCGATCCCGTACACCCCGCAGCCGACGCACGGGTGGCTCAGCGTGGCGCCCGTGAGATCGGCACCCGCCATGTCGGCGCTCACGAGGTAGGCTCCGTCGAGGTCGGCTCCGTTCAGGTTGGCGTTGGTGAAGTCGCCGTCGAAGAACAGGCCCGTCGAGAGGTCGGCTCCCGTGAGGTCGGCACCGACGAAGAGATCCCCGGAATGAACTCCACTGATGCCGGCACCTGCCAGGTTCGCTCCGCTGAAGTCGGTGCCGCCACCGCCAACCCCGATGGACGCTCCGGCGAGGTTCGCGCCCGCGAAGGTCGCGCCACTAAGGTAGCCGCTGAAAGTGGCACCGGTGAGATCGAGGTTCGAGAAGTCCGCGTTCTCCAGGTACTCGGCGCTCAGCAGCACACCGGGCCCGGCGAGCGTGTTGCCCGTGATACCGTTCGCGACTAGGCACACCCAAGGAGCAGGCAGTGCCGCGGGACACACCGCGAGCTTGACGGCCCTGGTTCCCGTGAGCGTCGCACCGGCAAACGTGGCTCCGCTCGGATTCGCCCGCGTCAGATCGGCCTCCAGCGTCGCGCCCACGAAGCTCGCGCCGCTCAGATCGGAGTCGCGAAGACTCACGTCGGTGATGCTGGCGTTCGCGAGGTCGGTGCCGGTGAGCGTGGCGAACGACAGATCGACGTCGTCGAGGCTCGCGCTGGTCAGGGTAGCGCCACCGAGGTCCGCATTCGACAGGTCGACACCGCTCAAGGCGGCTCCGGCGAGATCGGCTCCGACCAGGATCGCACCGCGCAGATCGGTACCGCTCAAGGAGACCTGCGCGAGATTCATGCCCACGGGGCCGGCCAGGGGTGCCATCGATGGAGCATCACCGATCGTGAGGCAGCCGCCCTTCGTCTCGGCCGCGGTGAAGGCCGCGAGGAGTGACCCGGGACAGCGGGCGAAGTCGCCTCCGGCGTCCTTCTTGCCAGCGAGGCGCTGGCGCAGCATGGTGCTCGTGCACTCGCCGTACTTCGCCGCCGCGAGGTTCTTGGCGGCCACGCAGCGCTTCTCGTTCGACGAGGCGGCGAGGTTCGCCTGCAGCGCCGCGAGGATGGCCGAGGCCGCGTCGTCGACCCGCTACGCGATGAGAGGTCCGTCGCCCGTGACCGGGCAGCTCCCGGCCGCAGCCGCTTCGGCGAGCAGAATCGAACGGTCGAACGCGAGGTGACACTTGGCGGGGTTCGCGGTTAGCCCGAGGAGGAGCTTCCGCTGCTCCTTCGCAAGGCACGAGAGCCGACGCCCTGCCGCCTTACTCTTGGCTTGAACGCACTTGATGTCGGCCGACGGGGCGGCGCCGGCCGGGGCGACGAGAGCCACCGACGCCACGAGACAGATCGTGTGCGTCAGGATCGTACGAGACGCCCCGTTCAGTACGAGACGCCCCGTTCAGAATGGATAGATGCCATGATGGCCGACGTGGCAAGCGTGCGCTTGACGCCGAGCAAGTCGGTCCCCTCCTCTTCGAGCCGGCATACGTTGCGCGTTCACGACGCGCTTGGCGACCTCGAGCCCGTGGGCTCGGGTCCACGTGTGCAACCGGTCGAGCCGGCTTCGATGCTCGACCCGAAAGGAGGGGACCGTGAAGTACCTTGGCATGGACGTGCACGCGAAGTCGACCACCT
>Ga0172362_10000044_pt1 | contig 74339 bp, 92 predicted proteins | sample LakKivs1_kivu2a2_FD_114534 | JGI IMG/M metagenome (GOLD analysis project Ga0172362, IMG submission 114534) | Sediment microbial communities from Lake Kivu, Rwanda - Sediment s1_kivu2a2 | ecosystem: Environmental > Aquatic > Freshwater > Lake > Sediment | place: Rwanda: Western Province, Lake... | reverse complement strand
GTGCTCACCCTCTTAAAAAAATAAAGTAAAGGATTGAGGGTGAAACCTCAATCTCTAGCTAATGTAACTGTTTATTAACACCAAGTGCACTCAAAGTTTACTGATGGTTTTTCTGGCATTTCTGGGAAGTTCCAACAGTTGTTGTCCCATGGGTCTACTCCTCTTGGATTACCCTCTTCATCTATTACATCATCCCATGGATTTACCCATACGACTTCTTGCTGGTACAAATCTTCATTTGTGTAAACATGTTTTACAAATGAAAACTGGTCACCCATTGTAGTTCCCTCTGCTGAAAAACTGGTCATTGGATTTGTAGTGTCAAGATCAACTTCGTAAACTGCATAGTCAGTCCACCAAGTCGGATGAACTGTCCAAACGTCTACGTATTTGTTCACCCATGTGTCTCCAGTTGCAATTACATGTTTATTTTCGTATAATGACCATTCTCCATAAGGATAACCTTGGTCACCATAACCCTGTGCCGCTGAATTTCTGTTTGGCCAAGCGTCTCCTGTACCAAAAGTTGTTATTTCCTTTTGAATGTCTATACCACCATAGTTGACTATGTGTTCTATTATTGATGCTGTTGATTGAACTTTACCTGTTTGTGAATCGTATCCTGCTGGACCTAATGTTTTTTCCCAAAATTCTATAATTCCATTTGGCTGATTGATATGTAATTGTATATCACTTATTGCCAATACAGGTGTTCCTATTACAGCTAAAGCAACTATTGCTGCTATAATCTTATTCATTATTTTCCCCCTTTTCGCCCGCACACGCGGGCTTACTGTTTAAGGCCTGTCGGCCGCGCTTTTTGCGCCATTATAATCGTTTACTGCTCTTCCTACGGGTAACTGAACGCAGAAAATATTAAGGAAGAACAACTGTACAACGATTATAAACATCAGTTATCTGCATTCTTGCACCCGTAGAAAAAAGGGAGGTTGCGAAGTTATTTAACCTTGCGAAACGAAAAGAATTTAAAATTAATTGTTAGCGAGAAAAGGAAAAAGAATTTAAGCTTAATTTTTTCGAAAAATTTTTATTTCTCCGTATATATGTAATATTGGCACGATTTTGTTGAAGGAAAGCTTTATAAGTAATAATTTACTAATAATAGTAATATGTTACTAAATGATTTGAGGCTTAAAATATTGGAAGAGTTTGTCAGTGACTATTCTGCAATGCTTACAGGAAGCTTTATAGCAAAAAAGAAGGCGTTGAACCAGAAGTCCGTTGCAAACGCTCTGTTGGAGCTTGAAAGGGAGGGTTTTCTCAAGAGCAAGACGTATGGCAAGAATAGGCAATTCTTTCTTAATTTTGCTGACCTGGAAATGGTGATAAACCTTCTCTCGGCAGCGGAGCACTTGAGGACAATAAAATTCTACAAGAAGAATCCGCTTGCAAAGGAAGTTATCTCAAAAATAATCCCTTTATGCAGTGGAATTGTAATGATATTCGGAAGCTACGCCAAAGGGTTACAAAGAAAAGACTCAGATCTTGACGTTTTCGTGATGGGAAGATGTAATGAAAAGCAGATTCAAAAAATTTCGGAAGCTTATCGTTTGGAAATAAATGTCAAGAAATATCCGGAAGAATATTTTAAAAGGTTGGAATCCAGAAAAGATATTTTGCTGAAAGAGGTCATAAGGAACCATATCATAGTATCTGATGTACAGCATTTCGTGGTGAATCTGGCGAGGTTTTACTATGGAAAAGATTAGGTGGTGCATGAAGCTGAAAGATGGCATAAGGCTTGAAGAACCCAATGAAAATCTTTCTGCTGCTTATATTGAAAAGGCTGAAAAATCTCTTCAGGCCACTTCCTCCCTGAAGGGAAACAGGGAATGGTCTGTATCCACTTCATACTATTCAATGTACTTTGCATTGTATTCAATACTTGTTAAAATCGGTATAAAATGCGAAGTTCATGCCTGCACAATAGAATTTATGAAAAGATTTTTATCCAAATATTTCACTCAGGATGAATGCAGATTTCTGGAAAAATCCATGAAAGCTAGGATAGACGCCCAATATTACGTTAACAGAACTATTTCAGAAGAGCATTATAGGAAAATGTTAGAGAAGGCTCCCTCCTTTTTGGTCAAATGCAAGCAAATTTTATCTAAAATTAATGAAAAAGAGATTATGGATATAAGGAAGAAAATTAAAAAATCAAATATATAATATAGGTGTTGTCATGGTTAAGGGAAAAATTGCCAAGAAGAAGAAAACTGTGAAAAGAATTTCAAAGAAAAAACTGGAAGACGAGGAATGGACTATAGTCAAGAAAAAGGTTAATGATACTGTAAGGAAGATAAAGAATCTGGAAATACAGGGAGCGCAAGAAGTGGCCGTGGAAAGTTTGAAAGTTTTGAAAGAGGTCGCACAGTTGAAAGGATTCGGCGAGGAATTCGCGATGGCCGCGGAGAATCTTGTCGGAGCGAGGCCCACCGGCATCTCGCTTCACAACTGCTTGAAACTAATAAAGGAAAAGAGAAGCTTGAAAACCATAGATTACGTTCTCAATTATCTGGTGAAGGCGCAGGAGTGGCTTTCATACAACGGCTCCAAGCTGATAAACAACAACGCGTTGATTATGACCCATTGCCACTCTTCGTCGGTCTTAAACATTTTCAGGAGAGCGAACGAGGAGCACAAGATTTTCAAGGTAGTCGTTACGGAAACCCGCCCGAAGGCTCAGGGCTTGAAAACTGCGAGAGAGCTTATTGAAATGGGCATACCTATATATTATATTGTTGACTCGGCCGGGCCTTTTCTCGTTTCTGAGTGCAATATGGTAATAGTGGGGGCCGACGCAATCAGGGCAGAAGGAATACTAAACAAGATAGGGACTTATCCCATTGCGCTGGCTGCAAGGGAAGCCAGCATTCCTTTTTACGTGGCTGCATCAAAGGACAAACTGGATTACGACTGCATATCGGAAATAGAGGACAGGCCCGACAGGGAAATCGGAAATCCGAAGGAACTGGAAAAAACCGGAGGGGAAATTGAGAATCCGGCCTTTGATATGACTCCGTGGAAACTGATAAGCGGAGTGATAACAGAATCGGGAATTCTAGGCCAGAGAGAAATAAGGATGATACTTGACGGGGACTTCAAGATTTAATTCTTCAGTCGCAAATCCATTTGCAGTCGCATTCGGGGTATTCTCCCGTTACTTCTAAGTATCCCGTACACTGGATATGCATGCTTTTCATGCAGTGCATGAGGCATGTCTCGCATCCGCCTCTATAGAAGGCCCACTCGTCGCATTCCCTTCCTTCTGGAAGCACGCAAACTCCGTACTGGCCTCCTCCGGCCCTCGGGTCCTCCCTGTTCTCAACTGTTCCGCCCTGATCCTCGCAGTATTTCGAGGCCGGGTTGGCAAGGCCTGGAATATTTTCTCCCACGCAGCCCGAAACGACGATTACACCAAAAACAAGTATTGCTACCAGAATTATTTTCATAAGCTCACTAATTATTCTATATATAATATTGTATATAAATTTGGCACGCCAATTCTATTCATGGAAATCACGAAGAGCACCATCAAAGCGCTGGCTTCTGATACACGTTTGGAAATACTTAAGATTCTGTCCGAGAGGAAGAAGATACCGGCGGATTTGGCCAAGATGATGAAGCTGGCTCCCTCAACTGTGAACGAGCACTTGAAAATCCTGGAGGAGGAAGGACTTATACAGAGGAAGGAGACGGGACATAAGTGGATTTATTTTGAGATAACGGACAAGGGAAGAAACCTCGTCCGGCCTAAGTATCCCGTTCAGTTCATAATAATTTTGTCTCTTGGAGTTTTCATGATGATTGTGGGAGGCCTAAAGAACTTCTTGCCACGGGAGCAGGCCTTTGTCGAAACTGTGATTGAAAAGACGGAAGAAGCCGGGACTTTGAAAACTCCTGCGCCAGGAGCAGTTCCTCCCGTGGAGATAGACTGGATTGTCATTCTGTTGATTGCAACGGGATTGATACTGACGATAATAGGACTATATAATATAGTGAAGCTTAGAAAAAAGTAGAAAATACTCTAAAAGTTTAAGCATTAATAAAAATTGATTCTTTCTCTGCATAAGCCGATGATAAATTGAAATCCAAGTCAATCATAATTTTGACTACAGGATTTTTTTTATTCAATTTATACAATTCTGCCCTTCCTATTTCTCTGGTCTTTATGATTATTTTCCTTTCTATCAATTTCTCCCATATCTTATCCATAGTTATTCTTGATATTCCTATTTCTTCCGCGACCTGTGTTTTGGAGTAATCGAAATCTTGGAATGTCAGGAAGAAGTCTAAGGTCTTGATAAATGGGCTGTCCCCGAATGTTTCCACGAACAATGATTTTTTTGCTTCTGGCATAAATTCAACTCAAATTATTTTTCATGTGGCAAGATTCTTCTTTGATGTAACGTATATGATATATCATATAGTTATATATATAAAGATTATGCTTTTAATGTATAATTTATATACATAGATTTATATAACATTTTTCACAAAATATGAAACATATGTCCACTAATATTGAAAAGGCTTTGTTAAGGAAACTCCACAAAATGGGATGTTGGGGTCAACACCATATCTGCGAATCCAATCTACCCAAGGGTTTTCCGAGACACTTCTACAAGGAAGTTATGAAAGTTGCTGATGAATTGAGAAGGAAGGGGCTCCTAGTCAGAAGACCAAGCCATCATGAAAATCAGTGGTATTTGAACTGGGATAGGAAAAACGAAATCGAGGAAATCATTAAAAATTGATTAAACTTATAAAATTGACTGGGCAACTTATTTTATGAAGGAAAAAATTGTCATAGACGTCGGTTCTTCAAGCGTAAAGGTTTACAGAATCGGAAAAAAGGTTGAACTGTTGTTCGTCAGGTCAATATTCTTCAAGGATGACTTTGACTCGGAAAAAGGCGTATCGGAACGTAACAAAAAAGAGTTGTTCCAGTTGATGGAAGAGGTGAAAAAATCTTACGGTGCTAATCCCAAGGTCATAGCCACGGCCCAGTTCAGGAAGCTGAGCCCTGAAGCGAGAAAAAAATTTATCCACGAGTTTTTCACGGAAACGGGACTGAATTTTGAAATCATCAGTCAGGAACTGGAAAACCTTTATATTGAAAAGGCGCTGGTCGGGAAAGCCGGCGCGAAAAAAGTTTTGCTGGTCAACATAGGAGGAGGCTCGACGCAACTGGTTGTCGTTCATGGAAAAAGGACTCTGGAAAGAATAAACGTTGACATGGGAGTAGGAACTTTACTGAAAGAATTTCCGGAAATCAATGAGGAGTATTCGGAGAATATTGACAATATTATAGGCTTTGCCAAGAAAAAACTCCCGGAAATCAGAAGCAAAGTTCGTTATGCAGTTTACACGGGAGGTGAACTGAACTACATGGAAATAGCAGGCTACAGACTGGAGGACAATGATTTGTTCAGGGATGACAATCATCCAAAGAAAATAAGCACCGAAAATTTTTCAAGGAGAAACAGGGAAGTGTTTGAAAAAATAAAATTCAAAGAACTTGTTGGATTGATGCCCGAAAATTCGAAATGGATGCAAGGCTCGCGCGCGTGTAGCACCCTGGCCCAGGCAATTTTCGAGAAATATGGGATAAAATTCATAGTTCCTTCGGATTCAAACATAATAGACGGGCTTGCCAGGGAAGAAAAAAAATATAAATAAGTATTGGCAATCTATAACCATGGATTTTAATTTTTGGGGAATTCCGGAAATGACAGTAATGAAGTACGTCATCTTCGGAAACACTGTCTTTAATTACCTGCTGGCCTTGATAGTTTTTCTTGTAGTACTTGCCGTCATGAGAATTTTCAAGTACGTGGTCATACACAAGCTCAAAAAAATTGCACAGAAAACGAAAACCGACTTTGACGATATGATTATAGAGGCCATAGAAAAGGTTTTCAAAAAACCCTTCTACGCCTTTGTTTCAGTTTACGCGGCGCTGAAATACCTGACGTTAAGCCAGACCTTGGACATGATTCTTCACTACATTCTTATCTTGGTAGGAACTTACTACGGGATAAAGTTTGTCTCGACCTTCGTTGATTACGGGACGAGAAAGTTCATGGAAAAGGGAAAGGAAGGCCAGAAGATTGACGCCTCCGCACTGAAACTCATGAATTCCATCGCCAAGGCCTTCCTCTGGCTGATGGCTGCCTTGCTAATTCTTTCAAATCTCGGCTACAACATAAACACCCTGATAGCGGGGCTCGGCGTGGGTGGCATAGCCGTCGCCTTCGCGCTGCAGAACATACTGGCCGACGTTTTCGCCTCGTTCTCCATACACTTTGACAAGCCTTTCGAGACCGGAGATTTCATAGAAATAGGGACTGACGGAGGAACTGTGAAAAGGATTGGAATCAAATCCACGAGGATAACCACAGTGAAGGGCGACGAACTCGTCATTTCAAACAGGGAACTCACCGAAAGCAGGGTTCACAACTACAAGAAGATGGAAAAGAGAAGGATAACTTTCCATATAGGAGTCGAATACGGAACGCCGAGTGAGAAGCTGAAAAAGATTCCAAAGATTATAACAGAAATAATAAGCAAGATAGAACTGCTTGAGATGGAGAGAGTTCACTTCAAGGAGTTCGGAGACTCTGATCTGAAATTTGAAATCGTTTACTACATAAACAGCAACGACTACAAGGTTTACATGGACAAGCAACAGGAGATAAACCTGAAGATAAAGGAAGCCTTTGACAAGGAAAAAATAGCTTTCGCGTTCCCGACCCAGACCATCTTTATGGGGAAGTGAAACAAAAGTTGATTATAGTAAAGTATTAGAAATGTAAAAGGCTTTCTATTCTATACATCCCCAACAACAATCGCACCCAGTACATTTACCATCTTCACAATTTCCTATTGCTAAGTCACACGGAGGATCTATGCAACTAGGAGCACCATATCTTATTCTATCAAACAAATCGTATTCACATTTGTCATTGCAAATATTCCAACATTCTTCACGAGTATCACAAGGAATTCCTTTAATTGAAGAATCTATAATAAGGCTAGGAACATTTATAATAAAAATCACTGTAATAACGATTACAATCGCAACCCCAATCCACAATCTTCTGTCTTTAAGGTTTATCATACGAAACATACTCCAGTGAAAAACTCCAGTGCTCAGAGTCTCTTGAGGTTTTGGGGTAATACTCGCCACATTCTGCTATAGCAGTTCGTAAATCATCATCAAACTCTTTGCATACAGTAGTGGAGTGAACCCTTGCTATAATCTGTGCAGGCATATCCAGTTTCAAATTCTCCGGTCCGCATAAGAAATTTTCTTCTGTTTCATCTGAGACAGAATAAGTCATTTCTCCGTAACCGGTGCACGCAAGTCCACCTAATTTCGTCCCCGCGGCTCCGAGCAAAGATATGTTTTGAATCTCAATTCCCACAATTTCATTGTCGAACTCCCAAGGAGCGCTTCTTATTTCTTCAAAAGTTGTTTCTTCCCTTGGGACAGCAACACATTTATTATCAATACATTTAGGATAATTAACACTCGCAAAAGCACCAGGAAAAGCTAAAAGTTTACAATCTTCAGAAAATTTTTTGTTAACGCATATCCCATTATAGTCTCTATTTTCTATTGTAATACCATCACAACAAATACAATCTTCATCCTTTTCACAATACTCATAATCACAATAAATAAATTTAACACCTTTAGTGCAACCAACTGTGGGACAATAAGGGGCTTTTGCTACTTCCATATCCGCTTGAATAATCTTTCTTATGTCATCTCCTTTTGAACGATACAGACATTTTACTTCAGGTTCCACACCGCCGCAACAACCGCAGCCACAAGCAGTATAAGTCTCAGGTTCTTCCATTAATCTGTATTTATTTTGTTCCCAAGTCCACCATCCAGCAAGTATTAAAACTAGAACAAATAAAATTCCAATCCACAATCTTTTGTCTTTCCAGTTCATTTCTTCACCTTCTTTTTACCTCTGAGCTTTTTCCAAGTGTAGATGATTAAAAGAATAACAGCTATTGTAAAAAAACCAAAGATTATATACATTTCTATAGGTACAGAAACTATTTGATCGGCCTTTGTTGAATCCATCAAATGACTTTCCAGATACCATTCATCACTGATCTTTTCAACATTTTCTGCTCCTTCAGGATAATAGGGGTAGAAATCATTATAATTTTTATTTAATTCATTTTCTTTCAAATAATTCAAAACTGGGGTAATATCTTCTGAACATACCTCTTTGGCAAACATTGCTGCTTCGTCTGAAAAATTGAACCTGTATGGCAAAGAGTAGTTGGAACCGAAACCAGTATGGAAAAATTCTATTATATCTCCGTTTTCACTTATTGCAATTTCATTATTTATATAGTACCACTTATTAAGTGGCGATGCTGTAATAGAAGGTGAACAGTTATCGCATATCTTTTCTTCCAAGAAACTGGCATTGCCGTTGCAATGCAAATAAATTCCATAAGATTTTATAGAAATACCAAAAACATCACTTGTAATAAATAAAGTTCCTATAAGCAAAACCGCCATAAAAGGAATTAAAAACCTCTTCATTTCTTTCCGCTCCTGAGCCTGTCCAAGGCGTGGATGATCAGGAATGAAAGGATATAGGATTCCACAAGCAAGATTAAAAATATCTTAATCCCTGACATTCCGCAGGTTGGTATAGGCAGCGAATAGCAGCAGCGCCAGCCACATGCTCCGCTCTGAAAGCATTCCATGCTTCCGTAAGCTTCTGTACAACTGGCGGTAAAAAAACTTAAGAAACCTAAAATAAAAAACAAAACAATGGTTATAACAATCTTTCTCCAGTCAGGCCTCAAAAAATCTTTTACTGGTTTCCAGTTCATAATTAATCTATGGGAACAGGAATTAAAAAAGGATTTGGCAATTTTTATATAATCTGGAAATGAAACTATTGTATATAATATTGGTGTTTTTATGGGCTACGTACAACTAGGTTACAAACCTTCAAAAAATGACTTAATCTGCCTTTTCAGAATGGAACCTAATCATATTCCGTACACTGAAGCCGCTGAGAAGATAGCGGAGGAAAGTTCCATTGGAACGTGGACCGAAGTGAAAACGATGAAAAAAAGCGTAAGGGAAATGGGAGCAAAGGTCTTTGAGATAAAGGGGAACTGGATTAAGATTGCTTACCCCTCAGAGCTCTTTGAACCGGGAAATATGCCCCAGATTATGAGCTCCATTGCCGGGAACATTTTTGGGATGAAAGTACTGAACAAGCTGAGACTTGAGGACGTGAAGTGGCCCCAAAAAATCACGAAAAGTTTTGGGGGCCCGAAGTTTGGAATACGAGGAATCAGAAAACTGATGAAAATCTCGGAGAGGCCTCTTCTAGGAACTATAATCAAACCAAAGATTGGTTTGAACTCAAAGGAACACGCGAAGGTTGCCTACGAGGCGTGGGTCGGAGGTTGCGACCTAGTAAAAGACGATGAGAACTTGACGGACCAGAATTTCAACAGGTTTGAAAAAAGGGTTAAGGAAACTTTGAGGATGAAAGAACGCGCGGAAAGGAAAACCGGAGAGAGAAAGGAGTACATGGCTAACGTCACGGCTGAAACGAAGGAAATGATTAGAAGAGCAAAGTTCGTGAAAAAAAACGGCGATAATTATGCGATGATTGACATAGTGACGGCAGGCTGGTCCGGGCTTCAAAGCCTGAGAGAAGAAAATTTGAATCTCGTATTGCATGCACACAGGGCAGGGCATGGCGCCTTCACGAGAGGAGAGCACGGAATTTCAATGCTTGTAGTAGCGGACACGTCAAGGATTATAGGAGTTGACCAGATTCACATAGGAACTGTGGTCGGAAAGATGGTTGGGGAAAGTGAGGAAGTGAGACATATAGAAGAGGAAATAGAGGAAGGTTTCATTAAGAAAGGAAGACACACGCTTGAGGAAAACTGGCATAACATAAAGCCTGTTTTTGCAGTCTGTTCCGGAGGATTGCATCCTGGTCTTGTCCCGCGGCTGGTCAATATTATGGGCAAGAACGTCGTGATACAGGCTGGTGGAGGAATTCACGGCCATCCCAAGGGAACGGAAGCCGGAGCCCGTGCCATGCGCCAGGCACTGGAGGCTACACTAGAAAACGTACCGCTGGAAGAATACTCCAAGAAACATGAAGAATTGAAACTAGCCCTGAAAAAATGGGCCTAGGATTTGAGCCTTTTTGCTTCTGAATACATGACTAAGCTTGCGTAGAATATCAGTATCGGTCCAATCGATTTCAAAAGAACGTATATTATGTAAACAAACTGGTCGGAGATGGTCATCTCTATAGCACCGCTGAGGCCCGCAAAGACTTCCGTTCCCTCATGAAGCAGGGCCAGAAAGAGCAGACCCAAGACAAAGTAATATCTTCCCTGCGGTTTTACTTTTCCGTCATAATACATCCTGAAAATTTTCCAGTTTATTATAGAAGTTATTATAAGAATCAGGAACGTGAGCAAATCTCCCAAGGTTAGCGGGTCAAGGTTCATAAAAAGATTTATAGTTTTTTCAATAAATAGTTTTTATCTGGACCATTTGAAAGAATCTTTGGGTTTTTTCTTGTTTATTTTTTCTAGCTTGTCCAGCACGTCATCCAGAACATATTCTTTCAGAGTCCAGTGAACCCTCTCAAAAATCCCCTTTGAATTTATATAAACCCCTAGTTTGTCCCTGTCTTCAAAGTGCTTGGCTTCTGAAAACCTGAAATAGATTCCTCCATTGGTTTTGCTCTGGTAATAATCCTTCCCGTCGCTGCTTTCGGTATACTTGAATCCGCAGCCCGCGAGAAAAACGTTCCATTCCCCTTCTTTGTTCATGCAAAGCCAATCTCTGGCCCACTTCAAATCCTTTTCATCCCATTTCTCCATCTCATCGAAAATTTCTTTCAAGAAATCAGAGTATTCCATTAACCCCAATATTAATATTTGCATTCGTAAGAATAAATCTTTTATAAAAATAATTTATAAAAGCAAAGTGTAAATTAGTTCAGGTGATATTTTGCTGAAGGTCAAGAAACTTGATATGGATGCAGGCAACATTTATATCGTTGTTTTTAATGAGGCCACCCTTAAGAAATACGGACTTCATCCTCTAGACAGGGTTGACGTGATAAAGAAAAGGGAAAGGCTCACCTGCATAATAAACGTGAGCAACAGGATTGTTGAAAACGATGAGATTGGGCTTTACAGGTGCGTGGCCGAAGGCCTCAAGCTGGAAACTGGAGATAACGTGAGGATAGAAATCCAGCTGGAGCCGAAGAGTGTTGAATACATAAAAGAGAAGCTTGCAGGCAAAAATCTCAATTTTAAAGAAATTAGGGAAATAGTCGTGGATACCGTGAACAGGGATTTGACCGATGTGGAAATTGCTGCTTTCGTAACGGGACTTGAAGTCAATGGAATGACGATGGATGAGGCCGAGTACCTATCTAGAACAATGGTTGAAACTTCAAAGACTCTGAACTTCGGCAAGAAAGTTTACGACAAGCATTCCCTTGGCGGGATACCGGGGAAGAAAGAAACACTTCTAGTCGTCCCTATAGTAGCGGCTGCAGGGTTATTTATACCGAAAACATCTAGCCGCGCCATCAGCTCCCCTGCCGGCACGGCGGATATCGTGGAAACCATAGCAAACGTTGAATTCGGCTTCGAGGAGATAAAACGGATTGTCAAAGAATGCAATGGCTGCATGGTTTGGGGAGGAGCGGTGGACTTGGCGCCGGCGGATGACATTTTCGTGAACATAGAATACCCGCTGAAGATAGACCCCCTCTTTTTGCCTTCGGTTATGAGCAAGAAGAAAGCCGTCAATTCTTCTCATGTAGTTATAGATATACCCACAGGAAGGGGGGCCAAGATAAAAACTTTCATGGAAGCCAACAAAATCGCGGAGGATTTCATAGAACTTGGAAAGAGACTGAACATAGAAGTAAGGTGCGCGATAACCCACGGCGATCAGCCGGTGGGACATGCAATTGGCCCTGCCCTTGAGGCAAAAGAGGCTTTGGAAACACTGATGGGGAAAGGCCCGGAATCCCTGATAAACAAAGCTATCGGCTTGTCAACAATAATATTTGAGATGGCAGGCAAGAAAGACCCGAAAGAACTCGCAGAAAGAATTTTAAAATCAGGGAAAGCTGAAAGGAAGTTCAGGCAGATAATAGGAGCCCAGGGAGGAAATCCAAAGTTAAAGCCAAGCGACATACCAGTGGGAATGAATAAGTTTGAAGTAAGGTCCGCGAGGAAGGGCAGGGTGTTCTGGATAAGGAACGACCTGGTAATAGAACTGGCCAGGAAACTTGGTTGCCCGAAGGACAAGGGAGCGGGAATACTCCTGAACAAGAAAGTTGGCTATTCTGTAAAGAAAAATGAGCTGCTTTTCATGATGTATTCGGACAATGATAGAAGGTTTTCCAGCGCCTTGAAGTTTTTGCAGCATTCGGAACCTATTATCGTCAGGGAAAGCGCATCCGAGGAAATGATTATAGACACAGTGCCTTCAAGGAAGCACAGGTATAAGGGAAGCTTCTTCTTCGAAAGGTAAAACTAACAGGAATTAAAAATAAAGAAAAAGAAGTATTTAGCTCATACAGGCGTCATCATTAAAGGAAGCATTGTCATTATGAACGCTGCGGCAAGAACTGCTACTAGCAATGCAATTACTACTACTGGTATCAGCCATATTGCAACTGCCTTTCCCATGGTTACTTGGTGCGCCTGTTTAAGTGCCAACGTAAGCAGATAAAGCCCGTAAAGCATCACTAAAAACGCTAGTATTCCGCCTATTATTGGTATAATTGCTAGTATGGCTCCTATCACCATTATTGGTGCATAGTATAATGATATAAGATAAGATTGTTTTGTATAATTGCCTTTTCCTCCGAAAATCATTGCAAATATGTATAGTACTCCAGATCCGATAAGCCAAAACAGGACCGCTACTATTGGAGTCACTATCAAAGAGAATACAAAGGCCATTATTCCTAATCCTGCACCCATCATTCCTGCTCCAAGGCCTGCTGCAATTCCGAACGTTGACACTCCTGCAAAAGCTGCTAGTCCGCTGAAAAATCCTGCTATCAACCCTGCTATCACAAGGTTTACTGTCCCTTTCCCTAGGTCAGCGTTTTTCTCTTCCTTTTTGAACGTTTCTTCGGGTTTGGTCAAAACTTCTTTCCATAGATTAAAGTTTATTTGTTTTATACACATAGTTAAAATAAGGGAAAACTGATTTATAAAGTGTGCGTAGAGCCTATTTGTGGGTAAAATAGCAAACCCAAGGTTTTTTCGAGTCAATCCTGCAGAAACCGAACCTCTCGAACTGAACCATTCCGTCAACATTTTCCTTTGAAAAGTCCAGTTCCGCCAGGCCTTCCATTTCCGAGGCATCGCTCATTATAATCTTTACTGGAATGTTTTTTTCGGAAACCCAGTGTATCTTTGGCACATTTTTTACTTCTTTAGAGGTAAATTTTGACTTCTTGCCCAGTATTACGTTACACAGGTGTAGGAATCGGACCTCCTTTCCCTTCAGATTCTCAAAGTCCTTTTTCTCCACGTAAATCTTTTCACCGACCACAATTCTCCTCTTGCCCCTTTCCGGGTCGTTCGGGTGGAGCAAAGCTTCAGCGTATTCGAACTTCTTGTTTAGTTTGATTTCCACGGGCTCAGAAACGAAAAAGTAACGGTTGGCTAAGGGGTCTATTACCTTCCTGTTTTCCGTTTCAAGCGTTTCCCATTCTATTATGGACTCGTGCTTGCTTATTCCCATCTTGACAAGAAAGTTCCTTATGGCTTCAGGCACGAAACCCCTTCTTTTCAAGGCAGCCAGAGTTGAAAGCCTAGGGTCGTCCCATCCCTTTATTTTTCCTTCAGCTATGAGCGCCCTTATCTCCCTCTTTGAGGCCGGGACTCCCTTCAGATTGAAGCGAGCCTGCTCCATTATGAAAGTGGGCTTGAAACCCAGAAGCTTCTGAATGTGGTTCTGGACTGGAGCACGGAGCTCGAACTCCTTTGACCTCACCCTGTGGGTAACGCCCCAGTGGCCGTCCGAGACAGCCGTCCCGAAGTCATAGGTGGGCCACACGAAAAACTTGGTTCCGTGCCTCGGGTGGGATTCCTTGCATATCTTGAACATCGTCGGGTCTCTCATAGCAGTGTTATTGTTTTGCAAGTCTCCCTTTAGCCTTACCACCATTTCCCCTTCCTCGTATTTCCCTGCAAGCATCTCTTTCCACAGTCTCAAATTCTCTTCTGCCCCTTGCCTTCTGTGCTCGCATTCCTTGCCTTCGGCTCTTTTCCTCCTCATGACCTCCACGGGGCATGAGCAGACGTAAAGGTCTCCGCTCTTTATCAGTTTTTCAGCATAATCATAAAATGTTTTGAGGTTGTCCGAGATGTAAACGAGTTCATCCCATTTTATGCCTAGCCATTCGTAGCCTTCTTGGTGGATTTTGTAGAACATTTCCTTCACGAGCTTCGGGTTGGTGTCCTCGAACCTCAAAATAAACTTTCCGCCATACTCCTTAGCATAAAGGTAGTTTATCAAAGCCCCTTTCGCATGACCCAGGTGTGGGTATCCGCTGGGGTCAGGAGGGAAAGCCGTGACCACCTTTCCTTTCTCAGCGTTAGGCAGGGCGGGCAGCCCTCTTTCTTCCTTGGCTTCGACCTCAAGTGAAACGCCTAGCTTTTCCGCCTCTTTTTTCTGTTCTTCCGGCTTCATCCCGTTAACCTGAGCCACGATTTTTTCTACCAAGGACTTTACTTCGTTTATCCTTTTCTTTAATTCGTGATCCAGAGAGACAAGGCTGCCGAGAACTGAGCCCACGTTCGCTTTTCCTTCGTGAATCAGGGAATTGCGCAGGGCCAGTTCGTAAATCTTCTCATCCAGCTTTTTATCCAAACCGTGCTCTGGGCTAGTCATGTTAGAATCTTTGTCGAATTAGAAATAAAAAACTACTCTAATTGAATTTTTTCAGGTAGGCCTTAAGAAGCTTCTGGCTTGGGAAGAATACCGGGCTGGGCAGGTCGTTCAGAGAGAACCATCTCCATTCCACGATTTCATCAGGCTCTCTTGCCACCGGTTTTCCTTCAAAATCCCTGCAAAGGAAGCCTATTGTCACGAAATGAGCGTCGCCGGAAACGTCATTGCTGACGTTTATCATATTCAAACGTTTCGTCCTTATTCCCGTCTCCTCCAGAACCTCCCTGGCCGCGGCTTCCTCGGGGCTTTCGCCGAAATGAAGCTTGCCTCCGGGCATCGTCCACGTACCCTCCCCATGAAGCTCCGAATCTGCCTTTTCCGGGTCTTCATGCCTCCTGCCCAGAAGAACCTTGCCTTCCTTCAGAATCATTACGCCAATTCCCACTCTTGGAACTTTTTCCTGCATGAAGATTAGTTGAATTTTTAGTTTTAAATAATTTTGAAAAAAAAATTCGGCGATTCGTGATGATAGTTTTTTATATTCGTGGCACAAATATTATTTAGTTTTAAAAACACCCCCAAATTCGTGCCAATTGTGTCTAGTTAGAGGACACTACCCCCAAATAGGTGATTTAGATGTGCGTAACCCTTAACAGGCAATTATCCCCAATCATGGAAGTTAACGGAATATACAGTTTTACTGAGGAAATAAACGGTAAAGAAATAACTTTTTACCATAAGGACATGGCAGTGATTAAAAAGATTCAGGAAGAAAAAAATGATGGAATAAAAGTCTATGTATGAAAAATCCCGGAAAGTTTATGAACTGGTAAAAAGGATCCCGAAGGGAAAAGTTTCCACGTACAAGAAACTTTCTTGCGCTTCAGGTATCCATCCCAGGGCTGTCGGAGTTATCCTTAACCGTAACAGTGATTTAAAAAATATACGCTGTTACAGGATTGTTAAAAATGACGGCAGCCTGGGTGGGTACAGCCTCGGTCTCAAAAAGAAAATCAAGCTTCTCAAAAAAGACGGGATAGAAATCAAAAACGGGAAAATAGACCTGAAGAAATATCTGCACAAGTTCTGACTGCAAATTTCAGGTTTTTAAAGATTGAAATAAAGAAAGATTTACTTTTCTTTTAAATGAGGATATGTTTTTAAAACTTCGTCAAGTATTTCCCCTACTCCCGGTTTTTCTTTATGTTCTTTCAGTGTTTCTAAAACACCATTATATTTCATTTCGCTCGGTATGTATTCTTTGAATTTATTCATCGAATCTTCCACTTTTTTGTGATGAGACCCGCCCGAAAAGATGTTCATTGAAGCAACCATGTCTACTACTCCATCTCCTGATTTAGCCCTATTTATCATGTCATGTGCTAAATAGATGGCTTCAGTAATTTCCACATTAACACCTAATAATTATATTTTAGGAAAGGATTTAAACCCATAATTTCAGGTTTTTAAAGACCAAAGGAGAATGGTAATCATGGACCAGAAATCTATTAAAGATTTTTTGAAACTTGATTGGAAAAAGAGTTTGATTTTTATCATTCTGGTTTTGTTAAATTTTATTCCTGCCAAAACAATTTTTATAATTTCGTCCGGAACTTTCGGAACGTATCACGGGTTTCCATTTATTTTTTATGCCAGTGGAAATGGATTTTCAAAATTCAATTATTTCTTTTTGTTTTTAGATTTAGTTATTTTTTATCTGCTTTCTTGCATATCTGTATTCGTTTACGGTAGAATCAGGGCCAGAAAGAAATAGTTATCTTAGGTTTCTAAAGAGAGGAGTTCTCACTCCAGAACGATTCCGCAGTAGCCTACTATCGCATGGGTGTCCCTAGAAACCTCGTAGGAAGTGCTGTAGTCTAGCACGATTCCTTTTTTGGCCCTGTCTTTTATCGCGTAAAGCATCGTGGCCACGGCAGGCGAGCCGCATATCGTTGCATCGTATTTGTCTACTATTTCCAGCAGCCTTTCCGGGGCTATCTCTGCGACAGCGCGGGCCGCTTCCAAGTCCACCTTCTCCATGAAACCTGATATTTTGCTTATTCCGCCCGAGACCGGGGCATAGCCGTAACTTTCCCCGAAGTGAGTGAAGTCCGAGGAGGCTATCACGACAGGATTGCCTATCACCGATTCCTTTATGGCGGAGCCTATGTCCTTGTAAACCTCCGGTTTTGAGGAACTAATCGTGATGGGAACAAAGTTAACAGAAGAGAAAAAATACTGTAGCCAAGGCAGTTGCACTTCAATGGAATGTTCTTGAGTATGAGCATGCAGGTCCTCTTGGAGAAAAGAACTCTTGTCGAGGATTTTTTTAGCGAGCTCTGTTTCAATCCTACATGTCCCCAGAGGAGTTTTCCAGACTCCCTCGCACATTATAGAGGCGCGGGCCCCGAGTCCCATGTGGTTGGGACCGATTATAATGAAAGTCGTGTTCTGGAGAAGCGACTTGTAAACGAAAGCTTGCGTCTTTCCGCAGTATATGTAGCCGGCGTGGGGGGAAACCGCACCAAGAACGTTTCTCTTCTCAACTTCGCCTACCCTCCTGACAAATCTCTCTATGGTTGTCCTCAGGTCCGAGGAGTTTGCCGGATAAAAAGAGCCGGCAGCAATAGGATTCCTTACTATCAAGAGCACACCCTAAATTAATTGGAAATTCAGATTAATAAGCTTGTTTAAAAACGGAAATATTTATATATAATTAACTACCATATAGTAATTATGTATTATACATTTGTAGAATTTTTTTCACTGGAAAAAGTATCTTCCTTTGACGGAAAGGATATAACGAATTACGGCATCAGTCCCAATAAAGTATTGAGAGATATTGCAGAAAATTCTGCTAAAACCGGGTTGTCTTATGCAATCGGAAACGGAAGTATCGACGCAATTGTGATAAAAAAAAGACTTCTGGACGTTTATGCATCGGATAATTTTTTAAAGATGGAAAACGTGGTTGGTGAAAATATTTTCACGATATACAAGGAAGGCTCTGCGTGCATTCACCCTAGCTCAAATACCAAGGCTGCGTTGAATAACGAGATCCGTTACACACCTAAATTCTGGAACAAGGATTTGCTTGCTGTATGCAACAGGAATGAAAATTCTTACATTCTGAGAAACGGGGGTAAAAAAGTCTGGACCGGGGGAAAGGCAAGGAAGATAAGCATTGGGCTGCAGTCAATTGCTTGATCCACATCTATAAATAATTTTTCATGCTAAGGTATTTCATGGGTGTGAATAGGGGGCATGCTTATCTGTATTCTTTGAATGAAAATTCCGAACTTAATCCAAATTCCCTTTCCCCCCAAGAAATGAAAAATTTACTCAGTAAAAATGTTAAAGGGGGAGAAGCCTACGCGATAGGCGAAGATGACGGCAGCATATCCGTGGATATGATTTTTTTCCCTAAGGGAATTTTGATAGTTGATGAAAATTTTATGAAAAATGGCCACATAGAAAATAAAAAAATTTATGAAATGGAAGAAATAGTTGTGGATGAGAATAAAGAAAGAAAAAACAGAATAGATCTTGTTTTAAGCAAAAGTTATTACGGAAGCGCGTCAAGGAATGCCATTGAAAGGGTTCTTAGAAATCGTCCGGAAAACGACCTGCTTGCACTTTACAAGAGTGTCGGAAAAACGGGCCTTTATACTGAATTCATACGCATAGAACCTTATTCAATTTCTTCGGCCTATAGGAGAAAGATTGAAAACGGAAGACAAAAAAATTGGATGAAAAGAATATCTGGCTTCGAACCTTTAGAGCCAGTCAATCAGGTTTGATTGGCCTTTTATGATTCTTTTCTTATTGTTTCTCGACTTTGCTTTTTTCGGTTCGGGATAATAAACATGCTCCAGTTCAAGGTTGTTTTGTGCGACTCCTTTCCAAGCATTCTCCTGTGATATGTCTGTAAGGTTTTTTATTGAAGAACCGGCCAGACTGACCGCGTAAAATTCCCTGTCTATTTTTTCCAAATCCGTTTTTGGGTCCTCCATCAGCCTGACTCTGCTGTTTCCCGTCACGAACTCCTTTCTTTCTTCTGGAATATACTGTTCTTTGGTCACTACGCTTGCGAAATAGTCGTTGTTTTTCATGCCGTGAAGTCTTTGTTTCACGTAGCCGGCGCATTTTCTTATCAGCGTCTCCACTCTGTTCTGCATAGTGTATTCTTCAGGATCCCTTTCCAAAACAAAGGTTGTGATAAATTCTTCGGACTTCATGTTCCTGACTTTACTGTTAAAATTTTTCACACAGTTTTTTTCTTCTTTCTCCTCCATTAGTTCTTCTATCAATTCGTCCATAATTTCTTGCATCCTGTTGGGCCAAATACTTGAAAAAGGCCTGAAGCCTATTGTGTGAATCCCGTCTTTGTCTTTTATTATGTATCCGCTTCCGTAATTGGCCCTGTAAAGGACTCCACTACTTTTATTTTCACCAACAAAAGGTATTTCTTCCCTGAGTTTTTCTGAATTTTCCGTTACTATATAATCAAGATCCGCCATCAGGACGTTTTTGTTTTTTGCAAGAAGGTAGAATTCCTCCTTTAGTTTCTTGTAATAAGCCTGAGCAACGTATTTTGAGAACCAATTCATGGTATGGCTGGGATCTGTAAAAATCCTTGCAAAATCATTTGTGGGATTCTCTTCTTTTATGAACTGAGAAGCTAAACCATTGCTCTTTTTACAGAAATAAAACTCTATTTCCTGGATTTCATCCCTGTATCTGCTATCACCAACTTCCACTACCATCTTCATTTTTTCCTTGTCTTTGCTGCATTCGAGATGGCCGCACTTGTATGTGTCCGTGGATATATTGTATTTCTCTATCACATATAGAGGCAAATGGTTTTCCAACACCTCAACCACATGAATTCTGTTTTCATTTCTAACGAATCTCAGATTGTTTTGAGTGAAAGATTTTTTCTTGAAACGTTCCGCGGAAAACGGGTTGTACATTCCAGGAACGATTCCGTTTTTCAGGCACCAACTATTGTATTTGACGCATTCCAGCTCCCTGTTGGGTCTCCTTTCTATGAAATCTGGTGGAACGTTAAGTTCGGTCATTTTGTCCCCTCCATTTGTCTATTATTATTTCTGTTATTTTTTTCGTTCTCATTATGTCGTTCAGGTTGTGCCTCATCTCCTTAGTGTAAAGTTCGGGCTGGTCATAAAGCCTCCACGTGCTGAGCCCGCTTATTTCCCCCTCTCTCTGAGGGAAACCCAAACGCCTTTCAACGTCCCTGAGCCTCTTCCTGGAAGTTTTCAGCTTTTCAAGCCTGCCCTTGTTCACGAAGTAAAAATCGTCTAGGTTCCACAGTCCCGGACCGGAAAATGTGAAACCGGTGTTGGCCACAGGTCTAAGCGTTAGCTTGTAGCCTCCCTTGCCTTTGAAACTTACATCGCTGCTTTTCATAACCCTGTAAATTTCGCTCTGGTCGTAATCCTTAACGTTGAAACCGGACAAGACGTCGCATTGGCGCAAATCCTGAGAAAGCTGCCCAGAAAATTTTTTCAGGATTTCCTCATTTGTGGAGCACAACAACAAATTGAATGGACTGTATTTTTCGTAAAGCTCTTCGTCGTTTCTTATGAACTTTTCTCCGAACTCCTCCTTTCTCTCAGACCAGTTGGGAGGAACATGCACGTAAACGTTTTTCTCCTCTTTTTCTCCAGGTACTGATGTGACGGAAGAAAGCAAGACTATGTCCCAGTTTTTCACGTTTGACTCTATGTCATAAGTTATTATCCCGATTTTCTTGTTTATTTCGCCTGTTGGCTCAATTTTTTTAGTCTGGTATATGGGCGAGCCATCCGGAGCTGTTTTTTCTGCTTGTTCCTCTTCCATCTCGTATTCTACCTGCCAGACCATTTTCATGTCCTGATAAAAACCGAATTCGTAAGACCTGCTGTTTTCCGTGTCAGGATAAATCGCAAAAAGGTCTTCCAAACCGCTTTCGTTGATTTTTTTCCAGAATAAATTTTTTTCCCTGAAGTCATTCAGCCGGACCTCTATGACGGAGAGGGGCTTGCCCTTTATTTTCGTATATTTTCCGTATCTCTTGTCAGATATTTCAGCGTCCCGGTCAAAATACTTTTTAAGTTTGTTCACGTTGGAAACTGACTTTTGGACTGAAGTGATGATGTATTCCTTAGGCTTCCATCCGTCATATCTTCCGAAAAAAATTTCTCCTTTATGAGAATCCCTGAAGCACAAAAGCATATCGTCTTTCTCTCTGGTGGCTCCAAGGAAATATCCCTTTTTCATGAAAGATTAATCGAACTGTAAAGTTAAATGTTTGAATTTTCATGGTACTTTTATGGATTATTTCATCCTTGACCCTAAACAGGTTGGAAGCAAGACAAGCCGAATTTTTGATAATTACGGATTTCGGCCTAATGAGAATTTCCTGAATTATAAGTCAGAAAAAATGAAAAAGAAAGTAATAGAAACCTGCGAAAAGTATAAAACTAAAAACAGAAATTTGACCAGATATTATGAAGAAATTGAGAAATTGGAGCCCGCCGATATAGTCGTGGTTGCAACGACTGACACTGTCAGCTTGAAGCCTCCCAGAAAAAGGACAGACCTTCCTCCAATGCACCCTTCCAACGAACTAATTCACAAAATAAACAAGCGACTTTACCAACTTGAACTCAAGGGAAAGAGCAGCTATATCGCTGTTTTGGATCCGCCTTACATTCCCACAGCTCTCGTGCCAGGCATGCCCCGGCCTCGTTTTCCCCCGTCTTTGAAAGAGTTATACAAACCACACAAATTTTCCTACTGGGACAGCCCGGAAAAACAAAAAGAAAAGCATGAAAGGGATTTGGAAAGATACGCACTCTACTCAAAAGAAAACAACGAAATAAAAAATTACACGGTCCCGGGATTTGACTTTTCCGAGGAGAAGCTTCTGTTAAAGGGGCTTGAAGCCGTATCGACCGAGCTTCTTTCAAAATTTATCGTGGAGAAATGCAACGACACATGGGTTTCCTTGATTCCGCATTCAAGCGAAACCAAAAAGAACATAAAGAAAGGTATTGTGGAAAGGGTAAGGGAAAAAAGACCTGATCTGAAAGGAAAGGATATTGTGGAAAAGTATATTTTCACAGAATCTTATAACATTCACAACATCTGTGCTTCCAACGTTATCAACAGCCTTACGAATTATCTGGGAAACAGGTTCTGTTTCAAATACGAAAAATGGGAAAAGAAATCCGAGGAAGATAAGAAAGTCCGTTTTGGAAGGAACGCGGAAATATGCCCCTATGGCTCTATTTTGTGCGAATCTGCTCCGAAGCAGGGGGACAGATGCAGGGACGAGGACGGAAAAGACTGCATGCAAGTGAAGTTGAAAGAAATTTTGAAAAAGCATTCGGATGCGAATAAAATAAAAAAATATATTGAAGACAAAGGAATTATCGTGCCGAGTTTTTTGACAATAAAAAAATCGCTTGAGTTTGATTTGACCGGAAAACTGGAGCCTTTTGAGATTCCTAAAATGGATGACAGCGTTTACGACCTAAGGTGCTCGGAAATATCTTCGGTGAAAGACGCTTTTGAATATCACCTGAAAAGAACCGGAACGCTGGAACCTTCAGAAAACTTGAATTTTCTGGCGGATGTCGGAAAAGTTTGCCACGAGCTGATTTATCAGAGCGCCCCGATTGAATGGAAAGTCGCAATGGAAAGACCGGGAATTCTCTTCCATGAGCCGAAAGAAGGACCACTTAAGGGTGAGGAGATAAGGATACATGTTACCCCAGACTGCGCCATGCTGAACAAAAACTCAAGGCAGGTTGTTGTAAATGACTGGAAAACAAGTCTGGCCCCCTTCAAGGCATGGCTCCCGAAGAGCAACCACGGCCTCCAAGTTTCCGGCTACAATCTTTATGTTGAACAGAATTCTGAACTTAACAGCGACTACGGCGTCGTGCTATACATGAGAGATTTGCAAACAAGAAAATCCGTTATAACCAAGTTAAAGACTAGTAAGTTAAAAAAGAAATTTATTGACAAAGTTGAAAGGGTTGTAGAAAAGGATAGAAACTGGACTGACAACCCGGAAATTTTTGTTTCTGAATGGGAAGAGATGAAAAGAAATTTTTGCTCAAAATGCTACGGTTCCTGCGAAAGAGCCGTAGAACTTTATAAAGAAAAATTCCTATGAAAAAGAAAGATTTATTATAAAGCACGCTAATTATACTCATGGATTCTTGGACTGAAAAATACAGGCCTTTGAAGCTCGCTGAAGTAGTAGGCCAGAAGACTGTGGAGGATTTTGAGAAGTGGTATAGGGAATGGAAAATTGGCGAGAAAGCCGCGCTTCTCTGGGGCAAGACAGGGAGCGGGAAGACCGCCGCAGTTTACGCTCTGGCCAGTGAAAAGAGTTTGGAACTGATAGAGATAAACGCAAGCGACGTAAGAAACGCGCAGAGCATTGAGGAAATTGTCGGTCATTCCGCCAAGCAGATGAGCCTCTTCAGGCGGGGCAAGATTATTCTGATAGACGAGGTTGACGGAATATCGGGAAGGGCGGACAAGGGAGGGATCGGGACCCTCATAAAGATAATAAAAGAAAGCAAGTTCCCCATGGTTCTGACAGCAAACGATGCCTACGATTCCAAGCTAAGCTCTTTAAGGAACTATTGCAAGCTCATAAAGTTCGGCCCAGTCCACCTAGCTAGCATGGCCAAGAAGCTGGGAGAAATCTGCAAAAAAGAGAAAGTGGAGTGCGACGAATCCCTGCTGAAAAAAATAGCAAGGGAGAACGGGGGTGACCTCAGGTCGGCCATAAAGGATTTGGAATCGGTGAGCAGCGGAAGGAAGAGACTTGAGGAGAAAGACTTGAAATCCATAGGCTACAGGGAAAGCAGACAGGATATTTTCGAAGTGCTGAAGGTTATATTCAAGACAAAGAACGTAAGGAATTCCATTCAGATAATGAACAACGTGGACAAGGACCCAGACGAGATTTTCTGGTGGCTGGAGCAGAACATAACCGCGGAATACGAAGACCCCGGGGAGGTGGCACGCGCCTTCGACTATCTGAGCATAGCGGACCTCTTCAGAAGCAGGACAAGGATGAGACAAAACTGGAGATTCAAGAAATATATGATAGACTTGATGTGCGGCGGAGTCTCTCTTTCAAAAAAGGAAATGTACAGGAAATTCACGCCATACAGGCCTCCGAAAAGGCTGGCTCTTTATGGCGTAACGAAAGGTTCGAGAAAAGAGATAAAGGATATCTGCGAGAAAATGGGGGAAAAATTGCACGTATCCTCAAGGGTTATGATGAAAGACTACTTCCCTATGTTCAAGTTCATTCTCAAGAACAAGGAATGGAAGAGTAACATAGAAAAGGAATTTGAACTCGGAGAAGAGGAATTAAAACTCATGGATTATGGCTGACCAGAGTAAAATTATCGAATATGTTTAAATTGCCTGAAGTCATGTTCATTTCTATTCTCACGGTTCCCGCGGGGCAAATCAAAGTGGTGTTTTTCAAATCGAATTCTATGCCCTTTTTGGCAAGGTAATTTTCTGTCATAAGTTTTATTTCAACGAAATCCGAAGCAAGCTCGGAGCAATTCCTCTGCTCGAAAGTCCTGTTTAGCTGGTCTTTTATGTTCCAGAACAAAAAATCCTCCTGACTCAAATAAGGCTTGCTCATGTCTATTTCCGAGAAACCTGAAAGAAGAACCTGCACTCCAGAAAGAAAGGTTATTATGAGCATTAAGGAGATGAAGAAAAATTGACCTTTAGATCGCGACAACCTGAGCGTGATACGTATCACCGATTTTTATTATTCTTTTTTTATCCACAAGGTTTTCTTTTATCAGAAAATCTATTGCGTTATTGCCGACTGCATTTATTATGGTCGCTTCCTTTAAAATTTCTTTAAGCTCCTCTTCTCCGCAGACTCTTTCACCATAAAAACTTTTCTTTACTTCAAACCTTATGTCTTCATGAAACTTCTTGCCGAGAATTTCCTTGTCGCAAACAGCAACCAGAACCTCCTTGGGTGTTTTAAAAATTTTGTAGGAAAACATAATTACACTTTTTGGACAAATCTCTTTGAGCCGCAGGCCTCGCATTTCATCTTTATGACGCCTTCCTCTTCCACAAGCTTGGTGTCGGGTTTGCCGCAGATTGGACAGAAGACGTATTCTCTCGCGTAAAGTTTTATCTTGTTTTCTATTTGTTCCTCGCTGAATTTTCCGAGAAAGTTTGCTCTGCTCCCTTCCAGGCTGCCTGGCGCTGCCAATTGTTTTGAAAGGAATTTCAGAAGGTGCTTTGGGTCCCTGCGAATCATGCCTGTTATTTCGGAGAAGTTTGTAACCAGAGTGTTGTTGCCCTGGACGAGAACCGCTGGCTTCGGGATTTTAAACCTGCCTTCCGTTGTCAGCTCCTTGGAAATCTTTTCCTCGGCCCTCTTCAGTAATTGCTCGTAGTTCATCTTCGCACCCTCAATTAATAAAAGGTTTGTTTGAATTTAAAGTTTAAATTTTCGCCTAATTTTCTGTCAGTTTTTTCCAGTTTTGCTTGTAAAAAGAAAATTTTTCATCGAAAACTTCCTTTGGAGTCAGTTTCACTCCAAGAGATTTCAGTTTGTCCTCAAGTTCTGCGTGAATCCTTTCCGCGTCTTTGTCCGTCAGTTTTTCAAGTTCTATTATAAAACCGTAGCCTTTCGTGAAGTCAAGCGTTACTTTCGTTCCGTCCCACAGAAACCTTTTCCTTTCTCGGAACCATTTTATTTCCACTTCGTAACCCAGTTCTTTCATCAGTTTTTCCAGCTTTTCAAAATCATCGCGGCTAAATTTGACTTCAAACTCTTCTCTGGACTTGTCATGAATTTTACCCTTCTTGAGCCACAGCTTCGCGTAATCGTTTCCCTTTTGTATCCGCAGGTCCGCGGGTCCGGAAAAGTAGTAGGTCGTCTGGCTGTCATCGCTGAGATGTTTCGCGTTGTTTTTCATGAAGTCAAGAAGCTGTTTGTACTGCTCCTCGGAAAGAAAACTTCGCACCTCGACTTCTATCATTCATATCACTAAAATTTGCCTAAAACGATTTCCTCTTTGCCTTTCTTCTCTACTTGCTTGGGCTCCTCGTCAGGATAGCCTATCGCTATTACGTAAGCCAGGACGTATCTCTCTGGGATATTGAGAATTTTCTTTATCTTGTCCCTCTTAATCCAGCCAACGTAGCACGTTCCCAGTCCCAGTTCTGTGGCTCTCAATACGAGATTTTCACAGGCTATTGACAGGTCACGCCAGGCTCTTATCACGTTGTTCTTCTCATCAAAATCTTTTAACACTTTAGTAAATCCGTCCGGGTCAGAGCAGCAAACGAGTATCATGGGAGCCCTGTAAACAAAATCCTGGCGGAATACCCTGTTTTTTAAGAACAGTTCCTTGTTCCTCACGACGTAAAATCTCCAGGGTTGGACGTTGTTGCCGGAAGGGGCCAGCCTCGCAGCCTCAATCAGCTCATCTATTATTTCGTCAGTTACGAGCTTGTCCTTGTATTTCCTTACGCTTCTCCTTTTTCTGATGGCTTCCTTGACTTCCATTAAAATCCCTAAATGTTTCCTCTCACCCTTTCTGCCTCAAGTATCCTTTTTATCGCGAGCATGTAGGCCGCTGTCCTCATATCCACCTTTTTCTCCTGTTGGAGATCGCAGACTTTCTTGAAGCTGGACTTCATGATTTTTTCCAGCCTTTTCTCGAGATAGTCTTCCTCAAAGATTCCGCCCGTTTTGTTCTGAACCCATTCGAAGTAACTGCCGATGACTCCGCCCGAGTTCGCAAGCACGTCCGGTATCACCACGATTCCTTTGTTGTGGAGAATTTCGTCAGCGTCGCTGGTTACGGGGCCGTTCGCTAGTTCCAGTATGTATTTTGCCTTTATACTGCCCGCATTTTCCTTCGTCACTTGGTTCTCAAGGGCGGCTAGGACAAGAAAATCTGCGTTTATTTCCAGTAGTTGTTCGTTTGTTATTTTTTCGGCTTTATATTTTGTTACTGAATCAGACTTGTCCTTTGTTTCCTTCACTTTGTTTATGTCCAGTCCTCTCGGTTCGTATATTCCGCCCCGGCTGTCGCTCACCGCTACCACTTTTAAACCTTCGTCGAAGGCTGTTTGCGCAAAATTATAGCCCGCGTTTCCGAATCCCTGAACGGCTATGGTTACGTCCTTTTTTCCGATTCTGGAAAGCATTTCCCCGAAGACAAGGTAGCCTCCCCTTGATGTGGAAACTTCCCTGAACTTCAGCCCGCCAAGTTCCAGCGGCTTCCCAGTTATCATTCCAGGCTCATGCCTTCCTTCAATCCTCTCGTATTCGTCCAGCATCCAGCCCATTATTTCTGCGTCCGTGTTCACATCTGGAGCCGGAACGTCAACGTTCTCGCCCAGAACGTCATGAAAAGCTCTTGCATAAGCCCTGCTAAGTTTTTCCAAATCTTCCTTTTCAAGGAGCTTCGGGTCTACTGCAATTCCGCCCTTTGCTCCGCCGTAAGGCAGTCCCGCCAGGGAATTCTTTATGCTCATCCAGAAGGCTAAGGATTTGACCTCGTCCTCGCAAACTTTTGGATGATAGCGGATGCCACCCTTTCCAGGTCCCAGGGAATCGTTGTGCACTATGCGGAAAGCCTCGTACCTGTTTCCGTTCACTTCCAGTTCCTCCTTTTTTATTCTCTTGAAGGAAAGAAGGACTTTCACTTCCTTTTCGCTTAGTTTCATTATTTTGGCTATCTTGTTTAAAGTCTTGGAAACGTTTTCAAAAACCATTCAATCAACCTCCGAAATTAATTTGTAAACAGATTGCGCGGCTATAGCTCCCTCGGCCGCCGCGGTGATAACCTGGTCGAATTTGTTTCTCCCGTCGGTGACGTCGCCGGCAGCAAAAAATCCCTTCACGTTCGTTGAAGTGTCTTCCCTTACGATTATTCTTCCTTCCTCTGTGGTTTCAACGCCAAGCTTTTTCGCAAGCTCTGAGTTAGGCAGGGAACCGAACAGGGAACCGAACTGGACAAAGACTCCGCTGACGGCCATTTCGCTCGTTTCTCCCGTTTTCAGGTTTTCAAGAAAAACTTTTTCAATTAGTTTTCCCCCCATTATCTCCTTTATTGCGGAATTGAATATAGTCTCTATGTTTTCTGTTTCCTCAATTTTCTTCACGAAGGAAGGAAAAGCTTTTAGTTCGTTTCCCCTGTATACTATGTAAACCTTTTTCGCGAACTTGGAAAGAAGCAGGGCCGCCACGGCTGCGGAGTTTCTTCCTCCCGCGACAGCGACTGTCTTGTTTTTGAAGAAAGGTGCGTCGCATGTGGCACAGTAACTGACTCCCCTGCCCCTGAATTTTTTTTCCTCTGGCAATCCCAATTCTCTTTTCCTTCCGCCCAGAGCATAAATCAAAGTCTTGGATTTGTATTCATCCTTTTCCGCCTTAACAACGAAAAATTCTTTTTCTTTTTTTATTTCCGTTATTTCCTCCCGGATTATTTTCACTCCCAGTTTTTTCGCATGCTCGTTAAACATTTTGTCCATTTCCGCCCCGGGAATCGAGGGGAACCCGAGATAATTACAGATCTCATCTGCCTCTGCCATCGTTCCGCCTTCCTTTCCTATAACGAGAAGATTGAGGTTGAATCTCGTCCCATACACGGCCGCGGACAAGCCGGCAGGTCCTGCACCTAAAACGATTGTATCAAAAATCATGCAAACTCCCTATAAATTTTTGTCCAACCATTTCCTGAGTCTCGACTCCGGAAGCGCACCCACAAAACTGTCTATCACTTTTCCATCCCTGAACATCTTCACCGAGGGTATGCTCATTATGTGGTATTTTGTTGCCATTTTTACTGCCACGTCCACGTTTACTTTGGCCAGTATGAATTTTCCGTTGTATTCTTTCGCTATTTTTTCCAGGACAGGCTTAAAGGACGTGCAAGGCATGCACCAGGATGCCCAGAAATCCACGACAACTGGCATGTTAAAGGACTGGTCTATGACATTTTTCTCAAAGTCCCCGTCACCAACTTCTATTTCCATATCTTCACCCCTTCAAAGTATTTTTATTCTCCCGGGCCTCGGCTCGTAACATGTTCCCTCGTTGAGCAGGTCGTTTATCACGTCCTCCACTTCCGCTTCAGTGAGTTTTGACTCGGAGATTATTGCGCCGTACTCGGCCCCGGTCCCCTCGTCCAGTTTTTCTATTGTGCCCAGAACCAAATCTTTCACCGACTTCTTGTCTATTTTTATTTCCTCTTCGCTCTCCACGTTTTCCATGGACTGGACTATGGCTTCGGTCATTTCCGTTTCAATTCCTTCGGCTTGTGCCAGTTTTTTAATCTCTTCCAAGTCGGAAGTTTGCTTCGTGAAACTTAAAACCTTTTCTCTTATCTTGTCCAAATATTCCCTTTGCTCCAAAAGCTCGGCTCTCCTGAGAATGAGGAAATTCGGGTTCTCTATTTTCTTTATCAGTTCAGGCATAATGTAAAGCTCCCCGTCATATTCCCTTATTTTTCCGACCACGTCCACAAGGTCCCCTTGGTTTATTTTTTCCAGCAGTTTCATGCTCTTGAAAATTTTTGCCCTTATTGTTTCGGTCTCGTCGTCAAGGACTACGAATCCGTACGTTTTTTCCTCGTTGACGAACTTTGTCATCACTGCTCCCATTATTCTTGCCCTAGAAACCCTGAGACCCGAAGGAGTGAGAACGTAACTGCTTTCAAATCCTTCTCCTTTTACATACTTCCCTTCTACCAGAGATTTTATCTCCGTTTTTATTGCCGTCAGCCTCTTGTGCTCCATTTTTTTCACCTCAGTGGAAAAATTTGAAATCTTGGGACTTTGTCCCAAGTATTTGGAACATAGTTCCAAAACTTCAGTTTCATTATTTTTTTCACCTTTTTTTCACCCTATGTAGCCTGTATATTCCATTTTTTCGTCTTTTTTGATTACCGGACTTTCAATTCTTTTAATTTCTATTTTTCCGAATTTTTTTTCATAGTTTTCCACGTTAACGGTCAATATTCTTGAAAGGTCCTTTGCGACTCCCGGGTCAAGCATTACCGTTTTGTGAGCCAAAAACATTTTATGTTCAAGCTCTGCGCCTATCTTGCTGAATCTCGGTGTCATCTGCTGGAAATCCAGCACGAACTTATTCTGGTTGTGGGAAACCGTGACAGTATCTGAGAAAAACACCGGCCCGCCGTTATCCGTTTCCACGTTAACTGTTTTTTTCTTCGTAATTATCACCCCTTAAATTTTCTTGTAGAACTTGACTTAAATCTTTTGTATGTAGCCAGACCTGGGCTCGAAAAGCATTCCCTTGTTCTTCATTTCACGTATTATCGAATCCGCCGTGTGCTCGTCCACTCCTTCCTCTTCCAGAGCGCTGATTAAGTCAGTGACAGGTATGTTCTTGCCTATCGTCTTTTCTAGTTCGTCAAAAACGTCCATGACTATCCTTATCTTGTTTCTCTTGGAGGAGCTTACTGCTCCTTCAGCGCGGTCTATGTCCAGTTTACCCGTTTCCGGGTCGTAACCCAGCTGCCTTATGCTGTTCTTCATAAGTTTTATCGCTCTCTGAGCGTCTTCCTTGCTCACGTCCTGGGAAAGCCTTATTTTTGCCGAAGCCTCCGAGAGTCTTATCAGGGCCTCGAACTGTCTTAGTGTCAGAGGCACGGCTCCTCCTTCCTGAGTCGCGTATTTGCTCCTTAGGTCGACGAAGAAGTTCTTGCACATTAAGAGGGCTTCCTTTGAAATCTTGGGCTTTACGTTCTTCCTGACGTATGCTATGTATTTCTTGAAAAATTCCTTGTCTATGGGAGGCTTTATCTCTTCCTCCGCTATCCTTGATTTTATGACGTGGTCTACTAGGTTTTCGTCCTTCTCCCTCGTTGGCACGTCTCTCAGTATGTACTTGAGGTCAAACCTTGAAAGCAGCGTGTCTGGAATTTCAATCTGCTCGGAAATGGGCCTCATCGGATCAAACCTAGACAGCTTGGGATTGGCACCGGCTATCACTGCGGTTTGCGCCGGAAGGGTTGCCTGAATTGTGGCCTTGGAAATAGAAACGGTCTGCGTGCTCATGGCCTCGTGCAGGTTTATCTGGTCTTCCTTGCTCATCTTGTCGAACTCGTCTATTGAAATCATGCTTTTGTTTGAAAGGACTATCGCGCCGGCCTCCAGAACCCATCCGCCCATGAATTCTTCGTCACGCGTTACCGTAGCCGTGAGACCTGCTGCTGTGGTTCCTTTTCCCGAGACGTATCTCCCTCGAGGCACAAGGTTTGCCACAAGCTTGAGAAGTTGGGTCTTTCCTGAAGCGGGGTCGCCCACCAGGAGTATGTGAATGTCGCCTCTTATTCTCGTTCCGTCCGGAAGGAGCTGGGGCACACCGCCAAAAAGCTGAAGAAGTATGGATTCCTTTACTTCAGTGAGACCGTACATTGATGGGGCTATTGAGTTTATCATAGTATCGTAAACATTCGGGTCTTTCGCCATCTCCTTAATCCTTTTTTCATCCTCTTCCGTTATCTCTATGTCTTCCAGTTCCAATTCTATCGTTTTCAAAAAATTGCATTCCAGGAAAACGTCCAGCTGTTTCGTTTTCATTCCGTTTACTCTTTTGGGAAGCTCCTTGACTATTCCCGTTATTTCCAGTCTCGCTCCTGGGTCCGTCTTTCTCTGCATCTTCGGGGTCGTGAGGTCATCTTTCAGGAAAATCCTCAATTCCCCGGGTTTCTCTCCCACGGTTTTCTCGAAGGGGTCCTCCACCACTATATAACGCGTGTCGTGAAGTTTCCTGTCTATAAGTTTGAACCCCCTCTTTTTTCCACAACCGCATTCCGAGGGATAGGTGAGCATTTTCTCCAGCTGAATCACTTCTATCCTGTCGCCGCAGTCCGGGCATTCGAATATGGCGATTTGCACTTCGGGGTTCACTTCGGAAGCCCTCCTCACCATGCCGTCCACCTTTATGAATCTTCCTATATGCCTGCTTCTCAAGTCCTTTATCCTTATTTTTTCTGAATCAGGCACGTTGTCCACTCTTACGTTGATTTCTTTGTCCGTGCCGAGGTCTATGTTTGATATGGCCTGACTGCAGTAATCAAAAAAAGAGGAAGGCTCTTTCAGAAGTACGTCAGCAAGAATCGGGTCAAACTTGTCCAAATTCACGAAATCTATCACCACGGAATTTTTGTCTCCTGTGACAACCTCCAAAAGTTTTTCGTGATAAAATTTCCTAAAGAATTCTTCGAGCTTAGAAACATTTTCACCCACTTCTGTCATCGTCACACCCAACCAAATTAGAAGCAATAATATTTGTAAACAAACCTATTTAAAAACTCTTTCACGTGAAGAAAATCGAACAAATATCGTTGATGAGGTTTCTGGGATATTTTATCCCATTGGAGCGAAAACTTCGTCCGCTAAGTTGTAGGGACCCGTAACTCTGACAACGTAATCGGCTGGCACAATTGCGCCATTAATGGTGAATATCGCTGTCTCTGAAGGCTGTATGTAAGTCCCCGGCGGAGGAGTGACGCTACGCCTCGTCTCATTCAGGTAAAAGGAAAAATCAGTCAAATTTATGGGAAGCTTTCCGTTGTTTTTTATTCCGACTTGATTACTGGCCGCATTCACTATGAAAAAGCTCGTCTGCGACCTTTGTATTTCCGATTCCGTGATTTTCTCCGTGGTGTTCCTGTACATTTCGTTCACGCCCATGCTCCAGGTTAAAAACATAAAGGACAAGACCACGACTATCAAAACCAGTAGTATAGCAACTATGATGGGAGCAATTCCTTTCGGCAAGTTAACACCTTTTTAGAATTTGGGTTGCTTGGAATAAATATTTAAAGCGGATACAGAAAAAATCAATCAGTAACGGCCCCTATTTCCTTGAGTTCGTTTTCCAGATTCTTTATGGCCCTTTCCACATCCTTCACGCTTCTTCCGCCTGTGCAAACGATTTTCCCAGAACCAAAGAGCAGAAAGGCAACCTTAGGCTCCTTTATCCTGTAAACGAGTCCGGGAAACTGCTCTGGTTCATACTCAGTGTTGGGAAGGGTGAAAGCTATTTCATTCAGTTTCAGCATCGAGTCTAGTTTCGCACTAGCGACTATGTTCTCTATCCTTATCTTGGGCTTGCCCGTTACTTTTATCTTCGCTTTCTTTATGGATTCTATTATCTTTCCCACGGCCCTTCTGGCAGATTCTGGGCTTCTGGCCCCGGTGCAGACTATTTTCCCGGAGCTGAATATCAAAGAAGCCGCTTTCGGCTCCTTTATCCTGTAAACAAGGCCCGGGAACTGCTCTGGTTCATACTCAGTTCCGGGAATCTTGGATACAATCTTGTCCAAAGGCAGTTTGCAGTTTAAGGTGGCAGAAGCAACAACGTTCTCTATTTTGATGTCTTTAACCATTCTTAACCCCCTTTAACCACTCTTAAAAAGATATGATTTGAGTATTTAAATACTTTTCGCAGGAAAATTTTTGCGAAAGAAGTTCCAAATATAAAATTCATTTAATTTTCAACTATTACCTGCGACATTCCTGCGTCAGTCCAAGGATTTTCTTCAGGGGCGTCCAAATATGTAGGACCGACAAAAACGTTGTAATAACCGTTCTTGATTGTTATTGTATCAAATAAAACGCTCCACCCGTCCGACCCGTTATCATCCGTCAACTTAATAAGCTTTGCATAATCTTCCTCTGGCATGTCTTTTGAGAGCTGTACATCCAGAGGAAATATGATGAAAACCACGGCTTCGGTTTTTTCAGGCACGCTCAAAGCCTCTATTTTTATCGTTCCTTTGACCACATCGTCCAAAGAAGGCGTTATTACGGCTTTCAACTCCTTGGAGCCTTTTATTTTTATCTCTGTCAAGCATTCCATTTCTTCATTATAACTTTCGCAGGTATAATTTGTTTCCGGACCGCACCTGTAATTGGCTCTTGTTTTTATTCCTTCGTCCGTGCACTTGGACCATGACCACGCTGGCTCAGGACAGGAGCATTTTAATCCCTCCTTTGGGGATTGGCCGATAATGAAAAATATTCCGACAATTGCCACCAGCAATATAGAAATTATTAAAACTTTTTTATTTCGAAAAAAATGAAAACCTTTTGAAGGTTTAGCCTCACTCATCAATTCGTCTATCAACACGGGATTCCAGCCGGAATTTATCAAAGATTTTTTAATTTCCTCGGGAGACCTGCCTTTTTTCAATTCATCCCTGATCCAGTGATTTACATCCGCCATAAATATCATTTCTCTCCGAAACTTAAAAATCTGTATTTGGGCTTTATTTAGGACTTAAATCAAGCTTAAATAGTTAAAAGATTTTAGAATTATTCAGTTTTTATAATCAGGGTGGAAAAGTGAAAAAGGAAAATAAGGAATTGTTCATGAAAGTTTACATGGCCGTAAGCCTTTTCTCTTTACCTTTACTCGTATACTTGATTGTGTACGTGTAAGAGATTTTTTATTCTGGCTTTGCCATATTTTTTATAGGTTTTAGATTAGGAGATGCCTATGTATCAGGAATACTTGGAGTTCTCTACAAATACCGGAGATATGATTGACATAACATCTGAAGTGGAGGAAATAGTGAAGAAAAGCGGGATTAAAAACGGTTTGTGCCTCGTCTTCAACATAGGCTCGACGGGAGCAATTTTGATAAACGAAAACGAAGAAGATTTGATAAAAGACTTCGGGGAAATGTTTGGCAAGCTTAGCGAAGGAATTCACAGGCATCCTTCTAACGCTCACTCACACCTGAAGGCCGGCCTGGTTGGCCCGGGTAAAACAATAGCTGTGAATAACGGCGAGCTGGAACTGGGAACATGGCAGAGTGTTATTTTTTGCGAGTTTGACGTGAAGCCTAGGAAAAGGAAAGTTTTGGTGAAGGTAATAGGCGGTTAAAATGAAAATGAACAAGAAGGAAATTGGAAGGCAACTGATTCATCTTTCCGGGATAGGAGCCGTGTTTTTTGTTTACTTTTTGGGAAGTCTGATAACAGGCATCGGCGCTCTTGTGATTTCTCTTGGGTTTTTCATTCTGTCTTTTTACGTCAAAGTTAAGCACGATATAAGAAAAAATTTGCCTGTAAGGATAAAGGAATTGGAAGAATTGGAAGACTCGTTTCACGACCTTATAAACTCCGTGGAAAGGGAAGCTTCCGGAATAATGTATATGGGTGCGATACTGTTTTTCTTGGGGATAGGAACCAGCCTCTTGCTTTTCCCCTTCAAGATTGGGATAATCTCTGTGATTGTTTTGTCAGTCGGTGATTCTTTTTCCACTATGATAGGCGTTCACTGGGGCAGGCACAAGACAAAAATAAATCCGAAAAAGAGCTGGGAGGGGACGCTTGGAGGCTTTGCGGCCGCTTTCCTGGTCTGCCTTTTCTTCACAAGGCCGGAAATTGCTCTGGCGGCGGCGGGAGTGGGAATGTTGATGGAACTGCTACCGATAAAAATCAACGATAATCTGCTGATACCGTTTTCAGTAGGAATCGTTTTGTGGGGACTGAGCCTCTGTGGATTTTTGATTTAGCAAATCTCCGCGCCTTCCTTTACTCTTTCCGCTTTAACGGTTTCTCCTGACTCAGTCACGAGCTTTTTGTTTTTGTAGAGGACACAGTCCTTTCCCGCTTTCATTTTTATTTCCTTGAACTCCTTGAAAGTCACCTGAGGCTTCGGTTCCGGTTTGATTCCCTCGGTCACGACCTTTTCCCCCACGTTCGAATTATCAACGAAGAGGAGGCCTACGTTTCCATTCTTTTCCTCTCCGGCCAGTAACATGGCCTCCGATTTCACGCCCCGAAGTTCGGCCTGTTCTAGGTTTGCTACGACTACGATTTTCTTTCCTTCCAGTTCCTCTTTTTTGTACCATTGTTTTATTCCCGCGACTATCGTTCTTTCCTCACCGCAGTTTATTTTCATCACGTAGAGCTTGTCCGCATTCGGGTGGTCTCTTACCTCAAGAATCCTAGCCACGCGCAGGTCCAGTCCTGAGAAGGAGTCCCGCTTTGGGAGAGAGGCTTCCTTCTTTGCCTTCTCCGATTCTGTTTTGGCGGGTTCTATTTTTTTGAAAAGCACCTCGGGCTTTCCTATTTTGTGGCCGGGTTTCAATTCCTTTCCTAAGTTTTTCCATTCTATTTCCACGTTCAACTGCTCTGCCAGTTTCTCGCAACTTTCGGGAACGATTGAATAGAAAAGTATGCAAAGGTCTTTCAGTATTTGCGTGCAGTTGTAAAGGCAGTTTTCCGCTTTTTTCTTGTTCTCCCTTATGGCTTTCCAAGGCTCCTCTTTCTGGAAATATTCGTTCCCGAGGCTGGATATGGAAAGTATTTCCTCCACTCCCTCCCTAAGCTTTAATTGGGACCAGAGTTTTTCCGTGTTTTCAATTTTGTTTTTTATCTTTCCCTGTATTTCGGAAGGCGAACCTTCCGGAATTTTGCCGTCAAAGTTTTTCCAGATAAAGGCTATGGTTCTCTGTGCAAAATTTCCGAAGTTGTTTGCCAGCTCGTTGTTGTACCTGTCCACGAGAGCCTTTTCCGAGAAGTCCCCATCTTGGCCCAGCGGAGTTTCCCTGACCAGCAAATACCTTACTCCGTCCGAAGTGTACTTGTCAACGAGATAGTCTATCGCAATGACGTTGCCAAGTGACTTCGATATTTTCTGCCCGTTCACGGTCAGGAAGCCATGGACAAAGACCGTTTTGGGAAGCTCCACGCCCCCAGACATGAGGAGAGCGGGCCATATCACACAGTGAAACCAGCCGTTGTCTTTGCCTAGAAGGTGAATATCAGCAGGCCAGAATTTCTTGAATTTCTTGTCGGAGGGCCATCCTATTCCTGAAATGTAATTGAGAAGCGCCTCGACCCAGACATAAATCGTGAATTCCTTGTCTAGGGGGAATTTTATTCCCCAAACTTTGCGTGTTAGATATAAATCCTTCAAGCCTTCCTTGACCCTGTTCCTTATTTCGTTCCTCCTGCTGTCAGGAAGAATGAACTCCGGATTTTTTTCATAAAGTTCCAGTAAAGCTTTTTCATATTTTGAAAGCCTGAAAAAGTATCCGTCTTCTTTTATTTTCTGCGGAGGCTTCCCGTGCCATGGGCACTTTCCGTCTATCAGGTCCTTTTCTGTCAGGTAGTTTTCGCAGTCCACGCAGTATAAACCTTCGTAACTGGACTTGTAAATGTCTTTCTTTATGTTCTCTATGAACTTCTTCGCGCTTTTTTCATGGTCTTCGTCCGTAGTCCTTATGAACCTGTCGTAGTCCACGTGAAGCAATTTCCAGGACTTTTTGAATTCAAGGTGTATCCTGTCCACAAATTCCCTGGGGGAAAGGCCTGCCTTTTTGGCGGATTCCTCTATTTTCTGCCCGTGCTCGTCCGTTCCCGTGAGGAAGAAAACATCTTCCCCTCTTATCTTGTGCCACCTTGCAAGCATGTCCGCTATCACTTTTTGATAAGCGTGGCCTATGTGAGGTTTAGCGTTAACGTAGTCTATCGCCGTGGTTATGTAAAATTTCATTTTAGACACCTTTCCTTTATTTTAGGTTTAAACCCTATTAATTTCTTTTAGGTTGCTATATAATATTGGTATAATGATTGGAATATTGCAGATTTAAATCTTTTTCTATATACTATTTAATAGTGGTTACATGAAAAAATACACTGACGAGGAAATAAAGGAATTTAAACATTTTTACTGGCAGAGCTCAAAAATTTTTCATGATGAAAATCTCTACGATAAAATTTCTGATAAAAGAGAAAGGAATGGTTTTTACACTCCTTTTGGTATGACAAAAAACCTTCTTGGCTTGTCTGACAGCACATTGAGAAGGTGCATTTTCATTTACGGGACCGACAGGCATGAAAAATACAAGGAAAAAGAGAGGGAGAGAACAAGAAAAAAAAGGGAGAGATTCGACAAAACAAAAACAGTCGGAAAAAAATCTGAACAAAATAGCTTTGCCGCAAGGATAGGGAATTTCAAAAGAAACGGCGAGCTGAAGGAATTCTATATGGAAAATAAAGATAAAACTTTCTGTGTCAACAGAGGCTTGGCTAAAACTTTAATCGAACTTGGAACGGAAGGCTCTTTGACAAAAATCATAAAGTATATTAAGAAAAATCCGGAAGCCAAGCTGGATGAAATATACAATAATTTTGGCGTAAAGGGTTTGAACAACACTCGTTACTTGTCCAATCTCGGCTATTTTAAGAGAGTTTAATTATAAAAATTTCTCCAAAGTTTCCAGCCGAAACTTAGAGCATGAACAGCCGTTCTTTATCAGAGGAACCCCCTGAATCTTCAGTCCTGTGGACTCCAGAAGTTTCTTTGCGAGATTGATTTCTTCGGTGCAGGCGACCCCGACTATGCCATCGTATCTTTTTCTCATAATTTTTTTGATGCAGGAGCCTCCAGGCAGAACGTAGACGTCATAATTTCTTTCCCTGCCCATTTTTGTCGCCCTGTTTACCAGGCAGTCTTTGGAACAGGACGAGCAGAAATAGGATGACATCTTTGAATCGAACCGAGCCTTGCACCTGTTGTCCATATACTTTCGGGAGCAGTGGGGAAGTAGGAGAACGCGGTGTTTCGTTTTCTCGAAATCTTTTCTCATAGAAAGGTTGGAGATGTAAGTGTCCATGAGGTCCTCCACGAGCGTTATCGCATCAGAAACAGGCACGCCGACCAGTTTGTCTATTCTGAATTTATCCACCAGATACCTCGCTTTCTTGCCTATTTTCCTGTGTATATTCTTTTCATTGGAAAAAACAGCAATTTCCTTGAAGAAAGACTGCGACAGTTGAGAAAGGTCGAAGTTGAATTTGTAGGGCATAGCTCACCTTCTTAACCCCACATAAAAAATTTGGATTTTGCTATATAAAAATTTTATTGGATTAAAACTGGACGACTAAAAACTTTTTAAATAGAGAAATTGAAATTTAATCAGGTGATAGATATCCCCTGTGGAAGAAAGAGGAAAAGGAAAAAAATAAAAACTCACAAACTGAAGAAGAAACGGAAGAAGATGAGACACAAAAAGAGATGATTTCCTTTTTTTATCCTTTTTTACATTTATTATCAGTTTAAATTTCTTTTTTCTCATGTATATTTATGGAAGAAATTTTTTCCAAGCTTGACGAGATTTCCAAACAAATCAGGGATCTGGAAAATGATAGGAAAAAACTGGCCGAATTTCTTAAGAAACTGAAAGAACTGAATCTGGAGAGGGACTCTAGGGTTGTTGAAGATAGATTATCGGTAAAGGTGTCAAAGGACAGACTCGTTAACGTCAGGTTCATCGGTGTTGACGGCGGCCTTGCGAAGAGGTCTTACCATTCGCTGGATTTGATACTTACGAGGGCGGTCGGCGCAATTTTCGACTATAAAAAAGACAAGTTGGACTCGGTTTCTTACTTTCCTTCCTCGTCGCCGAGTCCGCGGCTGAGAATGATACATGACGCGTCTGAGAGCGACTTCCAGTACATAGCCTGCTTTGAAAGGATAAACACGGAGCTGGACACACTGAAAGCCTGTTTGGAAAAAAACCCGACGATACTTCTGGCCGACGGATCGATAACGATGCACCCTTCAGACCAGCCTCAAAAGGGTTCCAAGGTTTACGAGGAATACAGGAAAGTTTTGGAAAACTACAGGAGCCTTTACAAGAAGTCGGAGGGTTTCTTGTTGGCAGGCGTCGTGGAAGACAGTAGAAGCTCCACGTTCTCTGAATACATATCTGAAAAAATTTTGAGCATGATAAAAAGCAAAAAGGTGGATGAGCTGAAGGTCATTCTTTCCCATACGAGGGACACGAACCTTCTTTTCCACGTGCTGGACAGTGGAGAAAGGAGTTTCGTCATGAGGATGGTCTGCAACGCGGAACTAGGGGACTACGGAAAAAACCTTTACCTTTTCTATCTGAAAACGACCGAATACGACAGACCTGTTAGGGTTGAATTTTATGCTGCGAAAGACCCGGTGAAGACGGCTGACGTGATTGCCTCGTTGATACTGTCAGTCTCATGCCAGAACGAGGAATACGGACTGCCTCCCGTAATAATAGAGGCGGACGGGAGGGCCAAGATAAGCGAAGAGGAGCTGGACGTCATCCACTCAAGAATAGTGGACAAGATTGGAGACCTTCCCTCCCTATACAAATTGAGGAGGGATAGAAGGCCTTTTTAGTTATAAACGAAAGTTTTATATAATTATCTCGAAGAGGAAATAGTATGAACATCAAAATCGTGGGCAAAGGGAAGAACAAGCTCCGCGTCGAGTTTGAAGGGGAAGACCATACTCTCGTAAACTTGTTGAGAGAAACTCTCTGGAGGGAGGACGCGGACTACAGCGCTTACGAAAAAAAGCACCCGTTCCTGGAAAACCCCGTGCTTATTCTTGAAACGGACAAGAAAGACCCGACAAACACTCTGAAAAATGCGGCCAAGAAAATCGCGGCAGACATGGAAGAATTCAGGGACGAGTTCACAAAGGCCTTCAAAAAGTGACTTCTTTTTACCGAGTTTTTAAAATTTCCTTTTTAATAACAATAAACCAATTATATGACAATGATAGTGAAAGAAGAAATCCGCATTCTCGGGTGGGACGACGCCCCGTTTCCCAAGGGAGGGAAGGGCAAGGTTATTCTCGTTGGAACTGTCTTCAGGGGAGGGTCTTTTATGGACGGTTTGCTAAAGACTGAGATAGAAATAGACGGTACGAACGCAACAGAGAAAATTGTTAAAGCCGTGAAAAGGACGAAACACAAGGACCTGCGCTTGATAATGTTAGGTGGTATAACTTTTGGAGGCTTCAACTTCGTTGACATAAAGTACGTTCACGAAAAGACTGGACTGCCCGTAATCGTGGTAATAAGGAAAAAAACGGATATGAAAAAATTCAGGGAAGCCATGGAAAAGCTCCCCGAGTTTGAAAAGAGATGGAGAGCCGTAAGGAACGCGGGCAAGTTTTTCAAAACAAAGGTTGGAGAAAGGGGAAAAAGTATTTATTTTCAAAAGATAGGATTAACAGAAGAGGAAGCAAAAAAAATTCTGAAGTTGACGGCAAAAAGGAGCCTTGTTCCCGAGCCTCTCAGGGTTGCGCACTTGATTGCTTCCGGCATAGTAAAAGGTGAAAGCGTTGGCAGGGCTTAGAAAAAATCAAAAACTGAAGAAAGTATGGAAAACCTTGAACGAGGGATGGATTGGCACAGTCTTCTACTGCTTTCTCGGGATACTTGTCGCCATTTCCGTTCATCAGGCATCGGGTTTGGCCCTTCACACGGGACTGCCCATAGTTACAGTATCAAGCCAGTCAATGGTTCCCGTTCTGAACGTGGGAGATATAGTAATCATAAGAGGAGAAGAAACGTATGAACTGGGCGATATAATAGTTTTCAATGGATGGGAAACTGAACCCATAATCCACAGGGTAGTTGCAATAGGGAACTATCCGGACGTGGAAAAACTGGAAGGCTGGAACGAGCTTACGGATAAATATATAAGCGAGATGTCCTACGGCAAGGAAAAGATTTATATAACTAAGGGTGATAATAATGTGAAATGCGACCAGTGCGCCGGCAGGTATCCCGTGGAGGAATCCAAGATTTATGGTAGGGCCGTGGCAAAAATACCGTATTTGGGATGGGTCAAGATAAAGTTCGTGGACTGGTTCGTAAAAGACCCTGTATTTGGCGCTTTGATTGTGATTATAGTGGGAGTTGCCTACGTGATATACAAAAAGGTGAAATAATTGAGGTTTTGTGAGAAATGCGGAGGAATGATGATACCCAAGAAATCTGACAAGAAAACGAGAGGTATATTGTTAGTCTGCAGGAAATGCGGCAAAAAAATGGGCTCTTACGCCAAGGATTACAACATCAAGGAAAGGGTGGAGAAGAAACCGCAGGACGAAGTCATAGTCATGGAGAAGGATGTTTCTCTAGAAACTCTGCCCGTTACACAAGAACAGTGCCCGAAGTGCGAACATATAAAAGCTTACTGGTGGATTCAGCAGACGCGCTCAGGTGACGAAGCACCGACACGTTTCTACCAGTGCTGTAAGTGCGGACACAAATGGAGAGAATACCAGTAGCCACTCACAGAGTGTAAATCTTGTTCTTAAATAACTTTTTATTCTTATTAGTGATATGGTTAAAGCTCACTTGGAAGTCACTCTCAAACAGGAACTGAACGACCCTGAAGGAAACAGAATCAAGAAAAAGGCGAAGGATTATTTCGGCATAAAATTGGATGATGTAAGAACCGTAGATGTCAAGACAATAGAATCTGAAAGGCTTAACGAAGAGAATTTGGAAGACATAAGAAAAAATATATTCACAAATCCCGTGACTCACGTCTCTTCTTACGATTCTATGCTCGGAAATTTTGATTGGAATTATCTCATATGGGTGGGTCCCAAGCCCGGGGTGATGGACCCTCCCGGCCATACAGCAAAGGAAGCCATTCAGGACAAGCTGAAGAAAAATTTTGTGGAGGGAAGCGTTTATACTTCAAAAATTTTTCTTTTGAAGGGAAATGTAAAGAAGGAAGAAGCCGACGAGATTGCAAGAGAATTGTCAAATGACATAATTCAGAGAAACAAAGTTATTTCAAGGGACGAATGGAGAGAAAACTTTTTCGAAATTCCGAGCCCGAAGGTCATTCTGGATTACAAACCTGAAGTGGTTACGTTTCCGATAAATAACGAGGAGCTGAAAAGACTAAGCGACGAGCGAAATATGGTTCTAAATCCAAAGGATGTTCCGACTATAACGAATTATTTCAAAAGGGAAGACGTGAGGAAGGAGAGGGAGAAATACGGACTGGGCAACCCGACTGACATAGAACTGGAATATATAGCCCAGGCAAGAAGCGACCACTGCAACCACAACACATTCAACGGAAAATTTTTTTACAAAGATTTGTCCACTGGAAAAGAAACGGTTGTGGACAACCTTTTCGAGGAGTGCATAAAGAAACCCACCCTGAAATTGAAGGAAAGAAAAGACTGGATTGTATCTGTGCTTTGGGATAACGCTGGCATAGCGAAATTTGATGAAAAAAACAATTATTCAATATCGGCAGAAACACATAATTCTCCAACGAACATAGAGGCTTACGGCGGAGCCATAACCGGGAACGTGGGCGAATACAGGGACAAACATGGAGCGGGCAAAGGCTCAAAGGTGTTCTTAGGACTGTACGGCTTCTGCACGGCGCACCGGGATTATAAAGGCGACCTAAAACCGAAGCTTCATCCCAGAAGACTGTCGGACGGAGAAATAGAAGGCATAAGGGACGGGGCCAACAAGAGCGGCGTACCGACGCCTTTCGGGAATGTCCTTTTCAACTATAAATGGCTCGGAAAGTGCAACCTTTTTGCAGGTTCCGCGGGAATAATGCCAGCCGAAATTAATGGCAAACCTACTCATGAAAAACATATTGAAGATGGAGACTTCTGTGTAATGGTCGGAGGAAAAGTCGGAAAGGACGGGATACACGGTGTAACTGCCGCATCTGAGGAATTCAGCGAGCACACGCCGGCAGGTCACGTTCAGATAGGATTCCCTTACGGCCAGAAAAAAATGGAAGGTCTGATTATTGAGGCAAGAGACAGGGATCTTATGAATTTCATAACGGATAATGGAGGCGGAGGCCTATCCTCTTCAGTTGGAGAAACTGCGAGATACTGCGGCAAAAGAGGAGGCGTGGAAGTAAACTTAGAAAAAGTTCCGTTGAAATATCATGGTATGCATCCATGGGAAATATGGATATCCGAATCGCAGGAAAGAATGACAATAGCCGTACCTCCAAAGAATATTGACGAATTCATGGAACTGGCAAAGAAACATGATGTGGAGGCTACGACCATAGGAACCTACAGGGATAACAGAAAAATACACATCAACTATGAAGGCAAAACGATAATGCATGTAAATGTAGACCTTCTGAAGAGCGATTTTCCACAGTGGGAATTTGAAGCAGAATGGATTCCGCCGGAAATGAGGGGACTGAGCGAACCGGTTCTAAGCGAACCACGAGACTACGATTCTTTGCTCAAAGAAATGCTTTCCAGGCCGAACATATGCAGCAAGGAATGGATTGCAAGGCAGTTTGACCACGAGGTTCAGGGTGGCAGTGTTATTAAACCCATGGTAGGCGTGGATAGGGACGTGCATTCCGGTGCCATAGTAACCAAACCTGTCCTTGACTCCAAGAAAGGTTTCGGCGTAACGGAAGTGATAAACCCGTGGTTCAGCGAGATTGACACTTACTGGATGACAGCAAACGTTATCGATGAATCCGTGAGAAGGCTTGTCGCTGTTGGAGGAAATCTTGACCACATAGGAGGCATAGACAATTTCTGCTGGCCTAATGTACAATACGACCCCGCAACAAATCCTGATGGCAAGTACAAGGCCGCTCAGCTAGTCAGGTCAAACTGGGCTCTGAAGGATTACTGTGAGAAATTTGAAATACCGCTTTTGTCCGGAAAGGATAGTATGTACATAGACGGAAACCTTAAAGGAAAGTACGGGGAAACCCGGAAGGTTTCAGGCCCGCCTGTAATCCAGTTCACCGCAAACACCGTTATAGAGGATGCAAGCAAATGCGTGACTATGGATGCAAAAATTAAAGGAGACCTTGTTTACGTATTGGGTGAAACCAAAGACGAGCTGGGAGGCTCCGAGTATTATGACATGTTTGGTTATGTTGGCCTGAACATTCCGAAAGTCGATGCGGAAAAATCTTTGCCTCTGTACAAAGCGCTCCAGAAGGCAATTGAAGAAGAGGTTGTAGCCTCGGCCCATGCCGTTTCAAGGGGTGGACTCGGAGTCCATCTGTCTGAAGTCGCTTTCGCGGGAGACCTTGGCATGGAGATTGACCTGAAAAAAGTTCCGGGATACGTTAAAAGGAACGACAAGATTCTTTTCTCAGAGTCAAGCGGAAGGTTTGTAGTTACAGTTGCGCCTGAATACAAGAACAGATTTGAGGAAATTCTCTCAGACAAGGAATACGCACATGTTGGTTACGTTAAAGATGACGGCAGATTCATAGTCAAAGGTCTCGAAGGTAACGATATCGTAAACCAGGATATAGAAGACCTTAAACATGCCTACAAGAAAACTTTCGGTGATTTGATATGAAGGTCAAAACGATTGTGCTGGACGGCTACGGCTTGAACTGCGGGTACGAAACCCAGTACTCATTTGAACTTGCGGGCGCCGAAGCCGAGAGAGTGCACATAAACGAGCTGATTTGGAAAAGAAAATCCCTAGAAGACTACCATATTCTTGCTTTCATAGGCGGATTCAGCTACGGGGACGACCACGGGGCGGGCGTTTTGGAAGCCTCGAAAATAAAATATAACACAGGAGTGAGCATAGAAGATTTCGTGAACGATGGTAAGCTTGTTATAGGAATATGCAATGGCTTTCAGGCTTTGGTTAATTTTGGATTGCTGCCAGGATTTGAGAAGAATTATAATTCAAGGGAAGTGGCTCTGGTATCAAACGACATAGGAAACTTCAGGGACGACTGGGTCAGCTTGGGAGTCAACCAAAATTCACCCTGCGTGTTCACTAAGGGCATAAAAAAGATTGACCTGCCCATAAGGCATGCAGAGGGAAAGTTTTACGCCGAGAAACCCGTAATCAACAGGCTTAACCAGAACGAGCAAATTGTGATGCGTTATTCAAAAGACATTATGGACAGAAACGATTTCCCCTACAATCCGAACGGCTCAGTTGAAGACATAGCCGGCATATGCGACCCAACAGGGAGAATTTTCGGGCTTATGCCCCATCCTGAGGCTTACAACTCTTTTTTGAATTATCCTTACTGGACAAGGATAAAGGAAACGTACAAAAGAAGAGGCATGACCATTCCTGGAGAAGGCGAAGGTATAAAAATATTCAGGAACGGCGTTGAATATGTGGAGGAGAATTGGTGAAATGAAAACTCTGGACCTCATTGAAAAGATAGAACATATTGCTTATCGCATCTGGGAAAAAAATACTCCTTATCAGATACAGGAAAAAATGCTGGATATGTGGGACAACATAAAAGATGAAACGGGAACAAAATACGAACCCTTATGCAAAGCGGATGAAAAACTGACCTGTGCTGTTTTGGGTTCCGGCTCATTTTCCACGGGAAGGGAGGAACTCTTCAGGGCAAAAAAACTTAGGGAAAAACTTGGCTGGACACCGATTGAATACGTGGCTGTCATCACAAACAAAGAGGATTCCAAGGCCAGGGACGTCGCAAGCGAGTATAAACTTCCCTGCATAGCGCCTTATTATTCTGTTTGGAAAAAGGAAAACGGGATAACAGGCAACACAGTGATTTTCGGTTTCCAAGAGGATAAAACTCCGTCAAAAGAAGCCTTGAAAGAAAGGTTTGAAATCAGAAGAAAATATGATGATTATCTAAAAAATGTTATACTGGAAGAGTTGGGAGAAATGCCTTCGTCCCTCTCGTTAAGGGGCTACAACTCTATTCTTATCGAGGATTTCTTCAAAGACAAAAAAATTCAAGTGGACAACACCCATCCCGCGACTTTGATTGTAAGAGAAAACGATGGCAAACCTGCTTATGCGGGCTGGCAGGAGAATGCCTACAACAAAATGAAAAGGGACGGTCATACCGTATTTCCCACTTCCCTGATTCGAGTGAGTCCGGTTGGAAGTTGTGACGACTTGAATGATGTGGATTCTGGAGAACTTTTTGCAATCTCTCCGGGCAATCCTGACGAATACGTAAAAACGGAGGATTACTACCTCCTGACTCTCAAGGCCACGGGACTTTTCCCCTTTTTCTGGGGTTTGTCCGAAGAAGAAAAAGAAGTTAGTTATCTGACTAGGGAAAATAAGCCCATTAAGATAAGACAAAGGGAAGTTATCGTGGCCGATAAAGTCATGTCAGGAGTGAATGCCTTCGGCCAAAGGGAAGACGATATGGAAATATTTCTAAGACTTTTGTCGAATTAATTAAGTATTTAAAATTTGTTCTGTCAGAATTGACTATGTATACGGAAAGTGGCACAAGAGCTTTGCAGGAATGCTTGGGCATGTCTGTGGCTATTTCCTACGTGATCGGTCTTTACAACGAAATTGAAAAGATGGGACCTGGAGAAGAGCTACTGAGGATTGGCGGGAAAAACAAAATAATGGAAATAAGGGGGAGAATAGAAAAAAAGCTTGAAAATAAAGGAATTGATTTTGCCGCCCTGAAAAATGAGTATAACGTGGATTGGAACGAAAGGACCTTTCTTGATGCCATCGAAATGGCCGAGAAGGATAAAGAAAAGGCCATGAATCAGATAGGAGAAGTAAGCAAAACAGCGAGGGAAAAACTTGGCCCTAATTCAGGAATAAGGTTTGAAATAATTTCTTTCTGGTCCTATAACGTATAAGAAAAATGTTTTATTTAAGTAAAACCGAAGTTTACTTGAAGGTATATGACTGAACTCAGAAGAGAGTTAGGATTCAAGACGATGGTGTTTCTGACCATAAACGCCCTGATAGGAACAGACATATTTTTCCTTTCTTCGGTTGGAGCGAATTACGCCGGTCCGGCCTCGTTGGTTTCCTGGGTATTGGTGGGTTTTTTATCAATACTCATATCCTTCATTTTCGCGGAACTGGTCGGAATGTATCCGAAAGCGGGCGGTGTTTATGAATTCGCAAAAGGAACTTTCAAAGAATTCCCGTCTTTTCTCACAGGATGGATAACGTGGCTTGTGGCCAACATAACAATTTCACTATATGTGGGAGGAGCAATAACTCACATTCTTCCTGCCGAAACAATCCTGAACAAAATCGTAATATCCTTTGCAATCATTTTGGCTTTAAATGCAATAAGCTACAGGGGAATTAACACCAGCAAAATTATTCTTCTGATTTTCTCCCTGATAGCCGTAATACTGCCCATTTCCATCACAATTTTGGGCCTGCCCCATATTCAGTTTTCAAACTTTTTCCCCTTTTTCGTGCTGCCTATTCAAAACATTTTTATATTCATGTTTTTGGTTTCAGAAGCCTTTACTGGATGGGAATCCGTGACTTCCCTTTCCGAAGAAACCAAGGAACCGGAAAAAATTGTCCCGAAGTCTCTTGTCGCGGCATCAACCATCATATTCGTAATTTGCGTTTCCTTTATTTTCGTGTTTCTCGGAGTGATGAACTGGAAAGTTTTTGTTGACCCCGAGGCTTCGGTTTCCTTGTTTTTTGACAGGATTTTCGGCTCTTCTGTTATTTTCAATTACCTGATATTTGCCGCATCATTGGGCGCCGCGGCCTCATGGATAGTATCGACTCCAAGATTAGTACTAGGAATGGCCAGGAACAATATGTTCTTAAAGAACTGCGAGAAGATACACTGGAAATACAAAACGCCTTACATAGCCATAATTTTCCAAACGATAGTATCTTTGTTCGTTTTAATAATAGGCCTCAGCAATTATATGTCTCTTGTCTACCTTAGTATGCCTCTGTCAATAATACTCTACATCATAGTTCTCTTCATATTCATAAGACTCAGATTTACCGAGAATAAAAAAAGACCTTTTGTTTCTCCCATAGGGGTGCCGGGAGCATTTCTGATTGCGCTTTTATTCATAGTTTTGTTCATTTTCTGGCTCATGGTAGACCCGAAATCAATCCACAATTTCATCATATGCCTCTTCCTGATATTCCTGGGCACCCCCATTTACATCATCATAAGGCTTCAGGACAGAAAATTCGTCGAGTTCCTCTTTGACCACATATGTCAACTGTACAACATTTTGATTCACATCTGGTACGGAAAGAGAGAGAGGGAAAAGGTCATAGGTGGATTGAAAATAAAGGAAAACTACAATATTCTGGATTACGGATGCGGGGCGGCTGTAACGAACCTCTTGAAACTTTCTGAAGATCTGAAAGAAGGGAACATAGTTGCAGTAGACGTATCAAAGAAACAGCTTGAGCACTGCGTCGCGAAAGTCAAAAAGATGAGTAGGAGGAACATAATCCTCGTGAAGGAAGAGAAGGAGATGGTGAAGTTCAAGAAGAACACTTTCGACGGGATATTGTCAGTGGGCGTCGTTTACTACCAGAAAGACCCGCTGAGGCTTTTCAAGGAGTTCAGAAAAATACTCAAGAAAAACAGGAGAATAAGCATCTTGGAGTTTGGCAAGACTCTGATTTTCTCCCCGCCTCCCTACCTCAAGGATAAGAGTACTGTAAGGGAACTTTTAAAAGCTGCCGGTTTTAGGAATATAAAAATAGAAAAAAAGATAAAATTATTGACAACTTATTATTTCATAACTGCGGAAAAATGATTTAAATGAAAATAAAAGAAATCATGACGAAAAAGGTGATAACCGTTTCACCTGAGGACAACATATTAAAAGTTCTGAAAATTCTTTCAAGGAATTCCATAAGCGGCGTTCCCGTTCTGGAGAACGACAAGCTTGTAGGAATCGTCACGGAAAGTGATATAATCGCCAAACTGGACAGCCGCATACAAAAAATACATTTTGCCTCAAGCCCCGATTTCCTCCTGATAATGGCTGGTATCGGCAGCGGTATGGACGAGATAGAAAGGGAAATGAAAATAATGAAAAAATTCCGGGTAGAGGACTTTATGAAAAGGGACGTTTTCACAGCCCATCCAGATGACAGCGTGACGGAGGCCGCCAGGATAATGCACAAAAAAAAAGTGAACAGGATTCCTGTCCTGGACAGCAAGGGCAAGCTGGTCGGGATAATTGCAAGGCAGGATTTGGTCAATGCACTGGCAAAGTTTTAGATTTGCCTCTTTCTGGTGAAGAATCTTTTGGATAAATATGTTAAATAAGAAAATATTGGTTAAGGGGTGGTAAGATGCTTTTTGACCAGAATGAATTCAATGGTTTTGTTCTCAAAAATAAAATAGTCGGTATCAAAAAGGAAAAGTTCAAACTTAAGTCCGAAAGGGAATCTAACTGGTACGCCAACTGGAGGCTCAACGACGTTTATTTGATAAATGACCTCGGTAGGTATGTTACAGAATTCGCAAAAGATAACATTGGCGGACCGGGAGAAATAGACTGTTTTTACGGGGTTCCCGAGGGTGCCACGAGGCTGGCGGTGATTACGCAAAACAAGTGGGCAACAGAATCGCCAAACTATGCCCCAGGCAGCCACGTTCTTCCCATGGGGCGCGGCAAGCCCAAGGAGCACGGTGACCCGAAGGACAAATACTTTGTAGGGGAACCACGTGGAAAAACTGTTGTTGTGGAGGACGTCACGACAACCGGAGGCTCAACGCTAAACACCGTTGCCAACCTGAAGGAGATGGACAACGTGAAGATAGTCGGAGTTTTGGGATTGTTCCACAGGCAGGAGAAGACTCCCATGCCGGGAAAGGACAGCGAAAAAGTCGTGAACGAATATAGGGAAATTTTCAGGAAGGCCACGGGAAAGGAATACAAAAATTGGATGAGCGTTGAGCAGGCCCTGTTTGAAGCGGGCGTGCCCTACTATTCCCTGACTAATGCCAGTGAAATGCTTCCCTTGGTGGTCAGGGACCTGAATCCACCAGAGGACGTGGTCAGGAACATTGAAAAGGAGTTAGAAGAATACGGAACTGTCAAAATAAATTTGAGGTGATTTTGTGGTTAGGAATTTGGCAGATAGATTGTTGGACGCTATAGATGAAAAGAAAAATCCCAGCGTGGTTGGTTTGGACCCTGTATTAGGAAAGATACCAGAACATATAAAAAATAGGGCCAAGAGGTGTTATGGTAATACAGCAGAAGGTGCCGCCGATGCTATCAGGGATTTCAACACCTTAATAATAGACGAAATAGCGGATATTGTTCCTGCTGTAAAACCGCAATCCGCCCACTACGAAAGATTTGGCCCTGAAGGTGTAAAGGCATATAAATACACTATAGATTATGCCAAAAAGGCAGGCCTGATTGTAATAGCAGACGTGAAAAGAAATGATATAGGAAAGACTTCCAAAGCTTATGCGGAAGCGTATCTGGGTGAAACAGAACTTTTTGACGGAGTGAAAACAAGTTCCTTTGATGTGGACATAACAACGGTGAACGGTTACCTAGGTACAGACGGAATAAAACCTTTCTTAGAAGTCTGCAAAGAATTTGGAAAGGGTATATTCATTCTGGATAAAACTTCCAATCCTTCATCGGGAGAGTTTCAAGACAGGAAGTTTGAAAGCGGAGAGGCTCTATCTGATGCTATGGCAAGAAAAATAGACGAATGGGGAAAAGAACTGATTGGAGAAAGAGATTATTCCTCTGTTGGAGCTGTTGTTGGTGCTACGTACCCAACAGATGCCTTGAGATTGGTAGCTATTATGCCAAAGGCCATAAAGCTAATACCTGGTTATGGAGACCAAGGTGGAAGGGGAGAAGACATACCAAACTTTTTGAACGATGACGGCTATGGAGGAATAGTGAATAATTCAAGTGGGATAAACTTTGCATATCAAAAGGAACCATACAAAAATGAATTTAAACCGACAGATTTCCACAAAGCATCAAGGAAGTCAGCAATAGACATGAGAGACGACATAGTTGGTGCGATGAAAAAGGCCGGAAAACTTCCGGACGGATGGTAAATGAGATACCAAATTGGCGTGGTTGGCTCGGCCATAGAAACTGATGAGAATATAAAAGAAAAGGCAAGAAAAGTGGGCCAAGCCATTGCAGAATACGATTGCACTTTGATTACTGGAGGTTGCGGAGGTTTGCCCTATGAAGCGGCCAAAGGTGCCAACTTGGAATGCGGAACGGTAATCGGGGTTTCTCCTGCTTCAAATCTGAGGGAACATGTGAACGTATACAAAATGCCGGAGAAAGAATACAGCTCTTTGATTTTTACCGGGTTCGGAAAAAAAGGAAGGACAGTCCCGCTTGCCAGAAGTTGTGATGCGCTAATTGCCATTTCTGGAAGAACTGGAACTATGGTTGAGTTGGGAATAGCGTATGATGAAAACAGATTAATAGGTTTGCTCTCCGGTGTTCCTGGTGTATCGGGTTATTTTGACGAATGGGTAGGAAAGTTAGGCAAGCCGGGTGGAAAAATAATAAAAAATGAAAATCCGGAAACGTTGGTTAAAGAAGTCGTGGAATATCTGAAAAAATCAAAGTAATTATTTTATCAGTTTCTTCTTTTTGAGCAGTTTCTTTATTTCTGTCTTTAGTTTACCCTTTTCTTCCAGTTCGTAGAAAACACGCGTATGAGGTTTATTGATGTTTAAGAAGCGGGTCAAATCTATCGGAGTTCCGATTACGATAGCGTCGCAGTCGGTCTTGTTTATCGTTTCCTCAAGTTCCTTTATCTGTGTCCTGTTGTAGCCCATCGTGGGGAGAATTTCTTTCAAGTGGCTGTATTTCTGGAAAGTTTGTTTTATCGAGCCGACCGCATAAGGCCGAGGGTCAACGATTTTTTTGGTGAAGGATTTCGCGGCGATGTACCCCGCGCCGTATTTCATTCCCCCATGCGTGAGCGTGGGCCCGTCCTCGATCACAAGAACTTTTTTGTTTCTTATCACCTCAGGGTCTTGGAGGTAAACGGGCGAGTTTGCGTCAATTATTATTGCAGTGGGATTTATTTTCTTAATGTTATTCCTGACTTTTTCCACGTCCTCTTTTAGAGCTGTGTTCTCTTTGTTTATGATGACCACATCAGCAATCCTCAGGTTGGCCGCTCCCGGATGATATTCAAGCTCGTGCCCCGCCCTGTGCGGGTCCATAACGACTATGTACAGGTCGGAACGCAGGAAAGAGAAGTCATTGTTCCCTCCGTCCCAAACGATGACTTGACTTTCTTCCTCCGCTTTCTTCAGAATTCTTGCGTAATCGACACCGGCATATACGACGTTTCCTTTGTCTATATGTGGCTCGTATTCTTCCCTTTCCTCTATTGTACAATCGTATTTGTCTAAGTCCCCGTACGAAGAGAAGCGCTCCACGGCTTGCTTCCTCAGGTCTCCGTAAGGCATCGGGTGGCGGAGCACCGTAAACTTTATTCCAAAGGTGCGCAGGATTTCACAAACCTTTCGTGTGGTCTGGGATTTGCCGCAACCTGTCCTTACCGCACAGACAGAAATGACGGGTTTTTTTGACTTGATGGCAGTTGAATTGTAACTCAAAAGGCGGAAATCAGCTCCACATGAAAGGACGAGAGAAGCCTTGTCCATCAAGTATTTATAAGAAACGTCGCTGTAGGAGAAAAGGACCTGGTCGACCTTGTATTTTTTTATGAGTTTGGGTAGTTCCTCTTCCGGATAAATTTTGATTCCTTTAGGATAAAGTTTTCCTGCCAGTTCCGGAGGGTAGGTCCTCCAGTCTATCTCAGGTATTTGTGTGGCAGTGAAAGCCACGACCTCGTAAGAAGGGTTGTTGCGGAAAAGCACGTTGAAGTCGTGGAAGTCCCGACCGGCCGCGCCCATGATTATGACTTTAGGCATAAGAATTATTTGGTTTTAGGGTTTAAATGAGTTTTGATATGTCTTCCGGCTCCCTTTCGCAGTAATAACATTTTATTACGGGCTTACTCTTGTCCAACACTTTAAAACGATAAGGAATCGGCTCTGCCCTCATCATTCCATCCTGGTCTATTTTGGGGTTGCTTATGCAGTTCGGATTCGAACATTTTGCTATTCCGAAAATTTCGTCGGGAAGCTCTACCCTGTATTTTTTCACAACCTCGTAATCCCTTATTATGTTTATGGTTCCGTAGGGTGAAAGAAGGGAAATCTTGTTTACCTCATTCGGTGTGAGCTCGCGGTTTTCTATTTTAAGTATGTCCTTTTTTCCTCCTGGAACCCTCTGGCTGTCCAGATTCGTGGCCGTGCTTGAAACATTGTTTTTATCATTTCCCAAACCAAGAATCTCGACGGCCTTGTAAACTGTGCCGGGCGAAAGATGGTCTATGACCGTTCCGTCCTTTATCTTGGGTATCGTAAGCTCCTTTTTTTTGTCCATTGAAAATGGATTTGTTTTAAAAAGATTTATAGATTGAAAGTTTTAAATATAACAATGTTATATTATTGGATAAACGTTTATAATTCTTCAGTGAGAAGTGATTTACATGGACAAGATTTATATGGACTATGCGGCAACGACTCCCGTTGACCCGAGGGTAGTCGAAGCGATGCTCCCCTACTTCACGGAAAAGTTCGGCAACTCTGCCGCACTTTATTCTGTCGGTCAGGAAGCAGAACAAAAACTGGAAGACTGCAGGCGTAAGGTGGCGAAACTTCTTGATGTCAAACCGGAGGAAATATTTTTCACTTCCGGCGGAACCGAATCAGACAACTTTGCACTTAAGGGCGTGGCTTTCGCCAAAGGTAAGGGCCATATCGTGACGTCAAAGATAGAACACCATGCGGTTCTTCATCCGGCTCAATGGCTTGAGAAAAGAGGTTTTCGCGTCACGTATCTCTCGCCGGACAAGTACGGAACTGTGAGCCCGGAAAGCGTTGAGTCTGCTATTAAAGACGATACGATTCTCGTTTCAATCATGCATGCGAACAACGAAATAGGAACGATAGAACCGATAGAGGAAATAGGAAAGATTTGCAGGAAACGTAGTGTACCACTGCACACGGATGCTGTGCAGACCGTTGGAAAAATTCCCGTTGAACTGAAGAACGTGGATTTGTTGTCTTCGTCAGGCCACAAGATTTACGGGCCGAAAGGAGTCGGTATAATTTTCATCAGAGAGGGAGCGGAAATAGAACCATTGTTGCATGGCGGCGGGCACGAGCACGGTATGAGGTCCGGGACGGAAAACATAGCTGGAATCGTGGGTTACACGACGGCTTTGGAACTAGCAATGAAAGAAATGAAAGCAGACACAAAGAAACTTCTTGAATTCAGGAAAAGAATGATAGAAGGAATAGAAAAGATTCCTGATTCCTGGCTGAACGGCCACCCGGAGAAAAGGCTCCCCGGAAACGTCCACTTTTGCTTCCGCTTCATTGAAGGCGAATCGCTCGTTCTTCTCCTAGACCAGAAAGGTATAGAAGCCAGTACGGGCTCAGCGTGCTCATCCAAATCATTGGAGCCGTCGCACGTGCTGACGGCGATAGGGCTGAAACCGGAAGAGGCGCATGGCTCGCTCAGGCTGACGATGGGCCGCTTCACCAAGGAGGAGGATGTAAACTTCGTACTAAAAGAACTGCCCGGAATCGTGGAGAGGCTGCGCAAGATTTCTCCGCTTAAGAAGTGATGTCATGGGACTAAAAGTTGGCCCGATACAAATATTTGTTTCTGACATAGAAAAGGCCAAAAACTGGTATACTAAAGTTCTTGGAATGAAACTGATTGAAGAATACTCGGATTTCAAATGTATCCTAATGAAATTTAGAGGAACTGAATTTGACATAGGAGTTCCCAATCCCTCTTGGGGTCAGGGATGGAATAAAGTCAAAATAGGCGGGAGAACGGCAATATTTTTTGAATCAGACAATATAGAAAAGGACTGGGAAGAATTGAAAAGAAAAGGAGTTAAAGTCGTGGAAGAACTTTCCGAAAGGCCTTGGGGTGAGATGAAAGCCGTTTTTGCTGACCCGGATGGCAATGAATTCAATTTAATTGGTGTTAAAAAGTGATTTTATGAAGGTTTACGAGGTGAAAGCCAAATCTATATTAAACAAGACTAAAGTTCCTGGGGCAGACTGGACCATAAACCATTATTCTGGTTGTTCCCACGGGTGTATTTACTGTTATGCTAGGTTCGTTTGCAGATGGAGAAAAAAGAATGAAAAATGGGGAGAATTCGTTGACGTGAAGGTTAATGCACCTGAACTGGTGAAAAAACAAAGTAAGGGTAAGAAAGATGTTGTTTTGTTGTGCACAACTTCTGACCCCTATCAACCTATAGAAAGGAAATACAAACTGACAAGAAAAGTTCTAGAAAATCTGAATCCGGAAATGAGACTAACTATATTAACAAAGTCTGATTTGGTTCTAAGGGACATGGATGTTCTTAAAAGATTTAAAAATCCGGAAATTGGCTTAACAATAACGACCCTGAATGAATCTGTAAAGAAAGTTTTTGAACCAAATTCTCCAAGTTCTCATGCAAGACTTAAGGCCTTGAAAAAACTTAAAGAAAGTGGATTCTGCACTTACTGTTTTGTTGGACCGATTTTGCCTTACCTGACAGACCTAGAAGAGATTTTCAAAGAGGTTTCTCCGTTTGTTGACCTCTTTATGTTTGAAGATTTAAATTTAAGCCCAGCAAAAAAAGAAATATTTGAAGCTATAAGAAAGTATTTCCCCGAGCTGGAAGAAAAATACAAAAATTTGTCCAAGGAATTTTGGCTGGAAAAAGAGAAAGAAATCAAAACATTGGGGAAGAAATATAACAAGCCTGTTGAAATATATTTTAAACACACAGGCTCTTTAAAATTTAAATAATCGGTGTGTGAAATGACCAAACCGAAATATCTGGTTAGCGCTTGTCTGGCGGGGATTGAATGCGCTTACGATGGTAAACATAGGTTAAACAAAAAAGTTCAGAAATTGGTGAAGGAAGGAAAAGCAATTCCCATCTGTCCTGAGCAACTGGGCGGCTTGCCTACCCCAAGGAAACCTGCCGGAATTTATGGGGGAACTGGAGAAGATGTGATAAAAGGAAAAGCAAAAGTTAGGGCGGCCAGGGATGGTGAAGATTTTACAAAACAATTCGTCAAAGGTGCTGAAGAAACCTTAAAGATAGCAAAAATATTAGATATTAAAGAAGTCATTTTCAAGAAAAGGAGTCCGTCTTGCGGTTGCGGAAAAACGTGGTTACTTGATAAAAACCTTAGAAATCACGTAGGCAAAGGAGATGGTGTGACCGTAGCTTTATTAAAACAAAATGGAATAAAAATTCATTTAGAAGGTAAGTCGTGATAAAATGGCGCTGTATTCAGACATAGTGATGGAACATTTTAATAATCCGAAAAATCAGGGAAAGATTGAAAACGCGGACGGCGTGGGAAAGGTCGGGAATCCGGTCTGCGGGGACATGCTCTGGTTTTACATAAAGGTACGCGACGGCAGAATAGTGGATATAAAGTGGGAGACCTACGGCTGCGCCGCGGCTATAAGCGTCTCATCCATTTTGAGCGATATGGTGAAGGGAAAGACGGTTGAAGAGGCCCTGAAAATAAGCAACGAAGAAATACTTGAAGGGCTGGGAACTCTGCCGCCTGTGAAGGTCCACTGCTCCCTTCTCGGGGTAGAGGCCCTGCAGGAAGCTATTTATGATTATCTTTCGAAAAAAAGGATGAAGATACCGAAAGACCTGCAGAAGGCGCATGAAAGAAATAAAAAAACTTTAAATAGCATAAAGCATTAGTGATTTTATGAAAATAACGAAGGACATGATGATAGGGGAAGTTGTGGAAAAGTATCCGGACACATTTGAGGTTTTCATGAAGCACGGCCTGAGGTGTATGGGTTGCATGATGGCCATGATGGAGACTGTCGAGCAGGGTGCGAAGTCACACGGAATTGAGCTGGAAAAACTTTTAAAGGAACTGAACAAAGCGGTGAAATAAATGGTACTTTTCTGCATTCCCTGCCTTGTTTTGTTGTTATATTTTGTTGTGGCTTCTATATTCATACCTCGCTACAGGATTTACATAAAGGAAGGTTGGAGATGTTTTTTGGACAAGCTGAGAGGAAATAACTGTTCCGTTTCCTTTGACAACAAGATGAGGCTCGCGGTTTCGGAATGGTTCGTAAGGAAAAAAATGCCGAAAGTCGGAAAGTTTTTATATAATAAGAGAAACTTTGACTGGACTTTGATAATAATCGGCGTTGCTACAACCGTTTTGACTGTATATCTCTTTGCCTTGTTCATTCAATTCTGGTTCGTGAAACCGCCCTGCACAGCGGATACTTGCGGCGTTTAGAACAGATTTATATTTCTTCAAACAGAGAATAAAGGTATGCAGGAAGATTTCAGGGCTTTCAGGAGATTTCCGACAGTGGAAAAAAGTATAGCGGAGATAGGACCTGAAGATGGAAGAGTAAGCTTCATAGGAACCGTCATAGACAAGGATGAGGGAAAAATAACGGTGGATGACGGCTCGGGAAGCATGGAAGTTTTTTTCGAGAATGACATGATAAAAAACTTCAAGACCGGCGATTTGGTAAGGATTGTAGGAAAGATCAGTTCGGAAGGATTTTTAAGTGGAGAAGTCGTCCAGGATTTTTCCAAGTTCAACCTTGACTTGTACAAGGAAATGAAGTCTGTGAAGAACAAATCTATTTAAAGTAGCAAAAATATTAAAAAAATAACAGAGGTGGAAAAATGTTTAAAGCAACGATTTCAGATGTTTCTCTTTTAAGAGATTCAATAGATACAATATCTCAGTTGATAGGGGAGGGTGTTTTCACTTTAGGCAAGAATGGCATTTCTCTGGTGGCCACTGACAGGGCGATGGTGGCTGTGGTTAAATTTGACTTGAAGAAAAGTGCTTTTGACGAATACAAATGTGACAAGGAGAATTCTATAGGAATTAATATAGAAAATCTTATCCAGATTTTGAGAAGAGCCAAAACAACCGACCAAATCATAATGGAAGTGAGCGAGGACAATAAACTCAAGATAGAAATGAAAGGCGAAGGCGTAAGGAAGTTTTCAATACCGCTTCTGGACATATCAAAGGGTGAGATTCCGGAAATAGACCAGCTGGACTTCTCTGTGAAGATGCAGTTGAAGACAGACGTGATTGAAGAGGGAATAAGCGACGCCGACATAATCAGCGATTCCATTGTTTTTGAAACAGACGGGAAAGGCCTGACGATGAAGACAGAAGGGGATTCGAGCAGCGTCGAATCAAAAATAGACAAGAACAGCGGGATTGTTGAGATTTCAGGAGACAGTGTAAGGAGCCGCTATGCCCTTGAATACCTAAAAAAAATGATTAAGGCGGGGAAGATATCTGGAACAGCTTCGCTGCAGATGGGCAGGGATTTCCCTATGAGGCTTGAATTCAGCCAGCCAGACAAGGTCTCGATGAGCTTCGTTCTGGCCCCGAGAGTAGAAGATTAAGAAGATTTTGGCGCAAAAGTCGCTATTTGATGTCTGTATCTCCAGTAATACCTGAAGAAAGCAATCAAAAAACCTATTATAAAACCTATAATCAAACCGATTAATATTCCTCCGATACCGGAAAAAACAGGGTCTGAAAAAACTACACCTATGTCAAATCCTTCAGCCAATTTCTCACCAAATATAATGGAGATTCTCTATATTTAAAATTTTTATGCGGCAGAATCCAAAATTTATTTGTCAAAGGCGTTTTAACGACTTTCAATAAGAAGATTTAAATAATTTCACTACTATAATATGATAACGTGGGGTGAAAAAATGAAGGACGAATTTCCGTTTGTAATGAACCTATATGGAGAAGACCCTGTTGAGATAAGATGTTGCGAGGACGTAGGCTATTTTATCAAAAAGCAATGGAATATGTCGCCATTTAACTTTCCATGGGGAAACGCCGCAATGGAAAAAATATACCGGTAATACAGCAATTGTCGAATTTTAACTACTTTTAAGGGATTAAATATAAATCTTTAAGAATCCATAGGATATTTGTGATACAGAGATGACAATCCCAGTGACTACAGAGGGATGACGTTAATTCTGACCTTTATTCAAAGGCATTGACTTTAAGAAACAAATTTAGCTCTCAATGTGTGGGGGGATGAAAATGTGTTTTGTAAAGAAGAATGAGGAAGAAATTCCTATATATGAAGTTCGTGGGAATTCGTGCAGAGTAGTTGGGGATAGAACTCTTGTGGAGGACGTTAGCTTCAGGAAAATAAAAAACTTCCTGAAAGAAGAATGAAATTGATTGCAACAGGACTTTGGAATAAAGTTTATTATATACCAAGATTATTTTTTATATTCTGATATTTATAGGATAATTATGGTTTGTGAATACGAATTGGACAAGGGAGTTTTAAAGGTAAATTGTCTTGGGTGTGTTCACGGCGCAAGCTTAGAGGACTACGAGGAATGCATGGCAAGAACCATAGACAAGCTGATTGAAAACAAGGGCGTGCAAAGCATCATTCTCTCAAAGGAAAGGGAATATGAATATGACTACGAGCAGACGAAAATGCTTAACGAGGTTGCAAATTCTATAAAGGAAATTATAAAAAACAAGAAGTTCCTGAGTCCTTTGGAATTGGAAGACGAATGCGCAGACATTTTAAGTCCCAAAATATCGATTTTAAGGAGACTTTTGCTTGAAAGAATGAGAAGCGACCCTATAGGAGCCTATGTTAGCATAAAGAGAATGATAAGGCACAACAAGATAAGAGTCGAATCCGTTGCCGGAAAGAATGCCGCCTGCTATGAATTTTTCCTTAAAAAAATCCTTATGCCCATAAAAGAAATCCTTGATGAGCTGACTCTTATAAAAACAATCAAGCCTTTTCTTGGAAAATATCGGAGAGGAGACCGCTCTTTGTACAGGGAAATATTCCATCCCACAATAAGACCCAAATTCATGCGAACGAAATATGTTTCCATTCCTCCAAAAGACGGGGAGATTATAGACAGGTATGAACTCACGGGAAAGATACTGGTGGAAATTTACAGGAAACCTGACACTGCCAGATATCACTATCATGTCACTCCTCCTGAGCTTAGACTTTCCGAAGACAAATACACTATTCTAGATGCGGCTATAAAATACATGACAGAACACAAGCCGAAAGAAACCGAATTCGCGGAACCAGAAAAGATGAGGGACGTATTCATGAACATAGGAAGGGACCTTATAAGCGATGTAGCTGAGCAGATGGGAATGAAACTTTCCTCTTCTGACTTGGAGGAACTGGCCTCCATACTCGTAAGATACACATCCGGTCTTGGAATAATAGAGGTGATACTTGCCGACCAAAAGGTTCAGGATATTTATATAAATTCTCCTACTGGAGAAATGCCTGTATATCTTTATCATTCGGATTTGCAAGAATGTGAAACCAATCTTATACCGACTCAGGAGGATGCCGAATACTGGGCAACCAGATTCAGGATTTTATCTGGCAGGCCTTTGGATGAGGCCAATCCCGTTCTCGATACGCAGGTTTCCGTTCCAGGAGGCAGCGCCAGAATAGCCGTAATAACCAGAAGTTTATCTCCGGAAGGCTTGGGTTTTGCAATAAGAAGACACAGGGATGAACCATGGACATACCCTCTATTCCTTCAGCCAAAGTATAAATTCATGAATCCACTGTTTGCAGGATTCATGTCTTTTGTAATTGACAATTCACGTACATTTTTGATAGGCGGAACAAGATCTTCCGGCAAAACTTCCCTTCTCAACGCCTCCCTGCTTGAGATAATGAAGAAGAATAGGATAATTACAGTTGAAGATACGCTGGAACTGAGCGTTGAAAAGTTAAAGCAACTTGGATTCAATATAGAAAGGCTCAAGTCCCGTTCCGTAATAACGCAGGTGGAAACAGAACTACCAACAGAAGAGGCTATCAGAACTGCTCTGAGATTGGGGGATTCATGCCTGATACTGGGGGAAGTTAGGTCTTTGGAAGCAAAGGCTCTTTACGAGGCCATGAGGATAGGGGCACTGGCCAACACGGTAGCCGGAACTATACATGGGGAAAGTGCCTACGGAATATTCGACAGGGTCGTAAACGACCTGGGCGTTCCTCCAACCTCCTTCAAAGCCACAGACCTTATAATAATATGTAACATGCTCCGCTCTCCTGACGGTCTCCATAATTTCAGGAGGGTGGTTGCCGTGACTGAAGTAAGAAAACACTGGAAAGAAGACCCCGTGAGAGAAAACGGATTCGTCACACTTATGGAATACTCGGCGAAAGACGATGAACTGAAGCCTACATCAACATTACTTAACGGGGAAAGTGTCGTTCTCAATGACATAGCCTCAAAAGTAAGGGAATGGTCGGGAAACTGGGCGGCTGTCTGGGATAACATAAATCTCAGGAGCAGAATCAAAAAAACCATAACGGATATAGCTCTGAAGACAGGAAAACTTGAATTGATGGAAGCGCCTTTTGTCGTGAAATCAAACGAAAAGTTCCATATAATATGTGACGAAGTGAAGAAAGAGGTTGGATTTATAGACTCGGAAAGGGTATACAAAAAATGGGAAGAATGGGTAAAGGAAAATAAAGAAAAAGGAATTTGATGTATGAATTTTTTATATAAGGCTAAAAGATTAGTAAATAAAATTGAGAATTGCAGAATATCTTTTATTTATTTCATAAGCACCTTTTTCTTTGCCACAACCTTGAGAAATTTCTTAGAAATATTTTCTAGTAATGGGAAAATTTTATCTGAAGCGTTTTTTCATTTTTATACCTCTTATATTTGTTTGGCCATGGCATTTATTATTTTGTTTTATTTTGCTACAAAGGAAAAAATTGAAAGAATCTCTCGTGTAATTTTACCTTCTTTTTTTATTTTGAATCTCGTTCCGGTTATTGATATAATATTATCCTTCGGTAGGGGTTATCATATAGGATATATTTTCAACCCAGATTTGATAAAATTTTTCACATTTTTTGATCTTTTTAATTTTATGACTATAACTCCAGGAATGAAAATTGAAATCATGTTAGTTATTTTAGGAAGTTTTATCTATTTCCTTATTAAAAAAGTGCCTGTTGTTAGAAGTCTGTTTTTTTCATTTTTGACTTATTCCCTCTTATTTGTTTATTGCTCTATGCCGTTTTTTGTTCAATTATTTTTGAACTTTTTTGGATTGGAATATGATTTCTCACATTTGTTAATGACAAATTTTTATCTTCTGTTGATACTTATTTTGGGCATTTATTTGTTTTATTTATACAATAAAAAGTATTTCATTGAAATTTTAAAGGATATTCGACCTTTAAGATTATTGCACTTTGAACTTATGTTTGTCTTTGGGGCCGTTTTAGCCAGATTACTTTCTTCCACAACGCTTCAAATGACGGATAATACTATTTTTCATTTGATTTTTATAGTAACATCGATAGCTTCTGCTTGGATATTTTCAGTTGTTACAAATAATTTCATAGACTATAAAATAGATAAAATAACAAACAAAAAAAGGCCTTCTATTACCGGGAAAATTCCGACTGAAAATTATAAAAAAATATCTTTAATATTCCTTCTTGTTGCAATAATCTATTCATCGGCAGTTAATTTCACATTTTTATTTTTAACAATTCTGTTCATTGGCAATTATTTTCTTTATTCGATGCCACCCTTAAGGCTAAAAAGGGTGACTTTTTTATCAAAAATATTCATATCTCTCAATTCGTTGGCGCTATTCATGGCTGGTTATAGTTTTGTAACAGGAACAATAGAATTTTCAAATACAATTGTCGTCTTCTTTTTAATATTTTTCACTGCTGCAGTTAATTTTATTGATATAAAGGACTATGAGGGAGATAAAAAGGCTGGGATAAAAACCATTCCTGTAGTTTTTGGTTTAAAAAAAGGTAAAATTATCATAGGCCTATTTTTTCTGATTTCATATCTAATTCAGTATAGGATTTATAATGATTTTAACTTGTTTATACCTTCAGCTATTTTAGGTTCAATTCAATTCTTTCTTATCAACAGAAGAAATTATAAAGAAAATCACGTATTTTTAGTTTATATAATCAGCATTGTTATTTTGATTTTATATCTTTTAATGTTTAAGGTTTGAAGGGTATGATGAAAAAGGTTAATCAATATTTTAATAAATATTTTGACTTAAAATGGCTGTTTGGATACAAAACTCCCATGGAAAAATTCAAAAAAATAGGATTTATCATCTTGTTTCTTATATTAATCGGACTTTTGAGGCTGATGCTAGAAGTTTTATACGGTATAAATTTGAATGGAAAATGGTACTCCTTTGATAGGGATATTATATTTGTCATGAGTGTATTTCCATTTTATCTCTGTTTTTTCTTAGCTATGTGCACCGACTTGATTTTGAAATTACTTAAAGTAAAGGTTGATTTTAAAAAAGTTTTTTGGATATTTTTCGTCTTGCAGATATTCCACGCCTTTATACCCTTTTTTGATTACATAGGCTTTGTATCTGGAATACCATGGACTTTTCAACCTTACATGAATATGGGGAGTTGCCAGATTGGCCCCTTTTCAAATGTAAGCAATATTTATCAAGTTATTATAGTATTGACACCTCTTTTAATATTTTTTACCCACCCCGAACTGATAACTATGGGAATAAACATCATCTTGATATTGACAAGTTTCATTTTTGCTAATTTTTTAATAAAAGAATTAAAAATCAGTGTCTTTAAAACCTTGTTGACAATTTTTATTTTATTTCACATAATTTACTGGCCTATTTACAAGTATTTTTTTGTGTTCGATTTTTTATTTGGTATGATTAGCGGAATGACTGAATACAATCATTATGGCTACGGAATTTATTTTTTGGTTTTTGGTACAATAGGATTAATATACTTCTTCAGGAGGGTCAAATGGTTTGGAAAGAATATGAAGAAAAAATGAAGGAATGGGTTAGCAAAAGTTTTATCCGTTTGTTTGCTTTCATGATTTTCATAGGAATAACAAGACAAATGTTGGAACTTATAGGCTGGTTTACGGGAAGCGACAACTATCACGGGATTTATCTCACCATACCTAGTTTCATGAACACTATAGTATATGTTTTTTTGATGATAATCGCAGAAGGCTATTTGATAAATTTTATCCTGAAAGGCGACAGGAAACATCTTAGGGCTTTAATAAAGCACGGTAGCTTTCTTTTGCTTTATCTTTTTATACTCATTCCTGTTCTAAATAACATATTTAACTATCACTTCTTTAAACTCCCCATATACTATGATTTAAGTTTTATAAGCCCCATGCTGTTTCAACATTACGGTCCTGCAGGCATAATTGTCGCTTTCATTTTAGTGATATTCTACTTTCCGATATGGCTGAAAAAAATATACAAAACTAGTTATCTTGAAAGGCTGAAAGCTGTTCTGATAGTTTATGTTTCTCATTTTATAGTATATTATCAACTTGCAATGATGTTCTGTTTTGGCAGTCTGAGAAAATTCAATTTTTTCACGAATACGGCAGTAAATCTATATACTAACACTTATTTGTTGCCCGTTATTTTTTTATATCCGTTTTTCATGCAAAAATATGCAAGAAATAAATCGGAATACAGGCAAATGTTTCTGATTTATATAATATTATGGGTTATATTCATTTCACTGTTCCTGTGGTGATTATGAACATAAAAAAATTTTTGAATGAGATAAAAAAATTCTATTCATTTGAATATTTTTTTAGTTACAGAAAAAACAAAGATTTTTCAATAGAGCTTTTGTTGATAAACATATTGCTCATAGCCATTTCAAGAGGATTGTTCGATGAATTGTGGCTGGGAGAATTTAATTATATTGAAAATGTATATGTATGGTCTGTTCTTCTTTGTATATATGTTGTAACTTTTCCGGTTTCAGTTGATTACATAATCCGTAAATTATACAAAATTAATTATGACAAAAATAGGCTTCTTCAATTTTTTGTTTTCAGTAGCAAAATCTGGTGGCTGGTTGTATTTGTTTCACTGACTAACTGGATACTTAAATGGAATTTGAATTTAGTCAAAATAGAATATTTTGAAAAAATCCCTTCTTTTATGATAAACGGGAATTATTTGCCGATAGGAATGATTTTGGTAATACCGTTTTTAATCATTTTTTCAGTTGAATTTGTACACAGAAATTACAAACTTCCCTACTATAAAAGTTTTTTTCCTTCATTCACAGGGCTTTTAATAATTTATCTACTTTTCTATCAGTGGCTTTGGCAACTATTCTACCTGTTTTTCTTAATAACATCTTCGGCTGGAAATGGATTCAAAATTTCTTGGTTAACCGGCATAATGCCTTATCTGTTAGTTGGTTTATTATATCTGACTATTTTCATACCCAGTGCATACAAAACATTAGGGAAATATAAAATTTCTTACTATTATACATTCATTATTGCCAATGTTTTATTTATGATTTTTTGCCCAAAAATAGGAATCCTTTATTTTTTCATGTTCTACGTCTAACTTTAATTTCAATTATTTATAAAAAGAATATTATATTTATATTATGAAACCCCCAAGAAAGACAGAAGAAGATATAAGGAAAGAGGAAATAAGGAAAATTCTCGGTGAGACCAACCCGTATTTCAAAAGCATGGAAAATGATGAAATAAATTTTGAAATAGAAAGTAAGGAATACAAGACTTTCAAGGAAGAGGAAAAATCAGTAAAGCTGTCATTGTATGAAAAACTTTGTAATTTTTCTGAGATTGACAATTTAGAACCGGGAAAAGAAATGAAAGAAAAAATGCAGAATGCAATAAATTTTGCCCATTTAAATATTACACCGAAAGGAGCCTTTTCTTTTGCTATACTGACAGGAGTTTCTCTGTTTTTACTGTCTATAATTTTTATGTTTTTTGGATTAAGCTTTACAAACATTCTAATCATAATTATCTTGGCTGTAGTTTCAGTTTTCTTTTTTGTTAAATATCCCGAACTTTTGGCAGATAATGTTAGAATAAAAGCCTCTCAAGAGATAATACTGGCTATAATATACATCGTAATCTTTATGAGAACTTCCCCTCAAATGGAGGGAGCTGTTAGATTTGCTGCAAAGAACCTTTCGGGACCATTGGCTTACGACCTCAGGAAAATGTTATGGGATGTGGAGACAAGAAAGTATGAGACAATATATGATGCCATGGAAAATTACCTCAAAAACTGGGAAAAAAACAGAGAGTTCATGGAAGCAATACAGCTGGTGAACAACAGCCTAGAACAGCCTGAAAGTAAAAGGCATCAAATGCTGGACGAATCTATAAACGTTATTCTGCAGGGAACAGAAGAAAAGATGAAAAAATATTCACAATCTCTAAGAACGCCTATAATGATAATATTTGCTCTCGGAATCACTCTACCAATACTCGTATTGGTTTTGTTTCCTGTATTGGTGTTAATGCTGTCTGAAAGCATAAATCCACTTTATCTGGTTGTAATCTACGATGTGTTATTACCAATAATGATATTTGTAATAAGTTATGAAGTCCTTAGGCGAAGACCAGTTGGATATAGCACGGTAGACACAACACTTCATGCCAAATATTCACCGCTAGGAAAATTGAAGTTAAAACTTATGGGAGTGGAAAAAATTATGCCACTCTGGCCTCTTGGTGTTATCATATCATCGCCTGTAATTATAATAGGGATATTTGTAATGTTTTTAGATAAATCCAATATAAGTTTTTTAAACCTTTTAGGTTCGATTATTTTAATATGGGGCTTGGGAATCGGATTTGCTTCTGTGTTTATTTTAGAAAGTAAAATGAAAATAGATATCAGGAACCAGATTAAAAAAATACAGGACGAGTTCGGTGAAGCCCTCTTCCAGTTAGGAAATAGGCTGGCACTTGGCAATCCTCTGGAAAGAGCTATGGAACAGACGATAGAGAAATCTCCTGATTTAACTACTTCAGAACTTTTCAGAAAAGTATTAAAAAACATCAAAAGAAGTAATTTGGGTTTGGAGGCGGCTATATTTGATAAAAATTTTGGTGCCATATGGGAATATCCGTCCAAACTCGTGATAAATATAATGAAAATTGTATATGAAGCTACTAAAAAGGGTGTAAAAAATGCTGCTATCAGTGCGATTTCCATATCAAGATATATAAAACAGATACATGGCATAGAAGAAAGTCTTAATGAAATGTTAAGTGAAACTACGTCAAGTATGAGACTTCTGGGTATGTTTATAGCTCCACTAATAGCTGGCGTGACTGTAACAATGACTGCAGTAATGATGACTATATTTTTCTCCTTAGGACAAATAGTAACTACCATGGAGCTTGGATCAGGAAACGATATGGGAATGGGGGGAATAGGATTAAATAACATGCTAATGGGTGGGTGGGGAAAAGTCGGAGAAATGGTTTCCATAGGAGTTTTCCAAATAGTGGTTGGCATATACGTGATTGAAATTTGTTATCTAATCTCTTTTCTTGTTTCAGGTATAGATACAGGCCCTGGAGACATAATTGGAAGAAGACAACTTGCAGGATGGACTTTATTAATAGGTTTATTAGTATATACATTTAGTGTATTAATGACATACTTCACTTTCGCACCTATGGTAAATTTGCTTATATTTAATCCTGTTAGATGATACAATGAAAAAAGGTATTATAGAACACGGTATAAATGAAGTAATAATAGGAATAGTTATAGGAGTTCTTATAATATTTTTTGTAATATGGCTTTACAATAACGTATGGGGTGTTGTATAGATATGGACTGGATACATATAATAATTTCTGTTGCACTGTTTTTGATAATAGTCGTCTTGATTCTTACTCTGATTGCACCTCATCTCTCTTCCTTTGCAAACGTAATGGGCGGTTTAGCCCCTGCTGCCACTTAATTTATATTTAAATCGATAATTATTATATATGGACCCAAACGTAACCAAACTGGTTATTATATTTGTGGCTTTCATACTTGTAGTTGTTGTATTACTCCTTTTATTTGGCAAATACGGTGATATTGGAGTAGGCCTTACAAGATTCCCTTGTGATATTTATTGTGCCATAAAGGCAGCACAGGTATTGGCAGGAGCTGTTATGCCCGGAGGTTTCTGCGGATGTTAGAAAGAAAAGGAACTTCATACGCTTTGTGGTTCATATTGGCTTTCATAATAGTTCTAATACTCATAGTGATGGCAGCCATGATTTTGAGTCAGGGGGAAGGTCATGCCTTTGACGCTATAGACGATGCCTTCAAAAGAATAGGTGATATAATAGGATGAAAAAAGGTAGTCTTCCTGATACGGTTTTGGTAATTATAATCGCATTAATTGTAATCGGCATTATTTTTGTATTTTTTGCATTTTTGGGGGACAAAAATGATACGGTAATCAACGCTATATGGGACCTTCTCACGGAAGGCCACACGAATATAGGTTAGCGATATGGCTTTTTTAACATTCAGTTCATTGTCAGGAAAAATACTGATGATTATAATTTTTTTAATAATACTAATCATATTATTTTTAATAATATCAAAAATTGCGCCAGAGATGAAAATTCTCTCAGATGCTATTAACTCAACGGGTTTTTAAAAATGAGAAATAAAGGATTTATAACGTTAAACCTGAAAACTTTCATAGAAGTTATAATAGGACTTTTGCTTGTATGGGTTGTAATAACAGCCACAAATGCAACGGGAGTCGCAGCCGGAAGCTTTTCCACCACAGGCTCCGCGACAAAGTTGGCGGAAGCTATAAATACGGTATCTATTTGCATGGACGATTCTTCTGACCCAGCAACCGCATTTTGCGAAGAACTGGTTAACATAACTCTTTCACAAGCTGTTTCAGACGATGATGGTGAAGACCCTATGTGGATAATTTTTCATGACGTCTATCTTAAAGACGTAGCCGCCATCACAACGGAAGATGATTGGTGGGATTGGCAGGAAATAGACCCACAAAGGTGTGAAAATGACCTGTGTTTTGGCTTTATAGAAGCCACGAACCCCGGTAAAGCGACAGTAGAAAGAGAGGCTATGGATAGATTAAAACCTTTCTATATAATGTCTCCTTGTTACGCGACGGTTAAAGTCTATAATGACGGTGGAAAAATAAAGATATGCTATACGGGAGGTCCCGGAGACAGACAAGGGCCGGGATGCTGCAATTTCTGCTACAACAGCGACCCAGCTTATGACTCTGGTGAGCATGGCTCGGACTCCATATGGCCTTGGACTTCAAATTCTGATGCTTGGAACAATGAAGCACCAGAACCTCCTCTTTGGGGAGGCATGAAGTGTACTTAGAGTGATTTAATGTCAGGATGGACAAGGTATATGATGATAGGCATAGCCTCTCTAGTTCTTCTGCTTCTTATTGCTCTTTCAATGGGACCGCTGTTAGGCGATGTTGGAGAAAAATTTGCATTTGGAGATGCATACTCTCTTACTCAGAGGATTGTAAGCGTAATAAATATATTATCCGCCAGCCCGCAGAATGAAACTGCCATCATAGAATTGAATCCCTTAACTTGCAATATAACTTTTTACAGGGATTTCAATTACATAGAATCCTATGTGAAGTTCATGGGAGAAAGTAGATATGGACAGCACATATTTGGGAATATAAATCTAGATTTAACCTCTTTGGGTTCCGACACAATAGAATGCGACTCTAAAAATATGAAAAAAATTTTCTTGGAAAAAACTGGAAATACAATAAAGGTGAGTTTGTTATGAAAGGTTATCTTTCTCTTTCATACATTATAGCATTTGCAGTATTAATCATTACATTGACTTTTGTTATATTTGCTTATATTTCGCATTTTGAACAGGATTTATCAAGTTATGAAATATCTTCGAAAAAACTCGGGGAAATGTATATCTTAAACAAGATTATAACTTCCAAAAACTGTATAAGTACGGGAGAAACCGGCACTCTTAACCAAAGCCTCATAATTGCTGCAAACGGCGGCGGAGAACTTGATTACGCCTATCTGCCGGATTTCGGGCATTATGTCAAGGTGGATGACCTGACCAACGGTAATGGATGGGATTGGACTTTTGGGTATAGAAGAAACATGGTTATAGGAAATTACAAAATTTTTGAAATTCCAGTATCTATAGTGGACGGAGACGTAGTTAAACCAGGTAAAATAAGCGTTGGCGTTATCTCAAGCAAAGACGATATTCTGCTCCTTGTGGCTGGAGCAGCCGAAAGGGCGTGGGTGAAGGGAAGTTATACAACGACATTCACTCCAACCATAAAGGACCAAGGAATGGTTAGCATAGCTTCTGATAGAATTTGTGATAGCGATGGCGATTGTAAGTACCTGTTAAACGCTGTCATGGATCCAACAACTTTAACTATTGGGTCAAGTTATTTTTGTGAATTGACATTCGAAAAAGTAGCTGGACCAAAAATTGAAACTTACATTCAAGGGTGTACGTAAAAAAGCTAGAATTGTTTGAAAAACAATGAATAATGAATTCCACCGAGGATTTGAATTGAATCAAAGGGTGACTATAGGAGGCTAAGAAGTATGCACAGTAAGTTTGAAATATTAAAAAGTAAAAATGGGTTCGTAGTACCTTTGCTTACAATAGTTATATCGCTTATGATTTTTGTTTTCAGCTTACTTGTCCTTATTTTGGTGGGTTTGGGCATGGCTGACATAGAACAGCAGGTAAAGGCTCAGGTGGAGGAACCCACTATCGTTGAAATATCGATAAATTCTTTTTTGAAATTGGAAAATACGTATCCTTCGGATAATAACAAAATGATAAACTTATTGTCCATGTACAACAACACTCATGACGGCCAACCCTCAGGTGGCATACATCAAGAAATACAAAATTTAATGGATGTTTTTTTCAGGGATGAAAACATGGCACTGAAGATAAGTGGCGAACAATTTGAGCCTTCCACGGGTATCACAGGAGTGGTCACGTCCTACGCCACGAGAAAGGTAGCCATTCCAGAAGGTAATTTTGAACATATTTATTTGAGGTATATTAAATGAGAAAAGGAATTGCACCAATAATAATTATAGGAATAATTCTTTTAGCAGGCGCGGTTGGTGCATATATAGCTGTCACTATTTTTAGCTCTAAATTATCCAGTTCTCTGTCAATCCAAATAACATTCAAAGACAAAACCCTTATGGAAGACAAACTTTATTTTGATTCCGAAAAAAATTTTCTTGAAAACAGCTTGCTGGTCACTGGTAGTTATGCTGCTTACGAAAACGGCAAAAACGGTACCATATACAATTATTCTTGGGACAGGCTGGAAGGATTCGACCTCAATGGAGATTGGTTTAGTTACGTTTGCTGGAAGGACATAAATGGAGAAAAAATACCCCCCGAAAATATAGTTACCGGGAAATTGGGGGAGAGAATAAATGAAACATTTCAGGATTATTTTTCATGTTTACTGGATTCCATAGAAATTACGGATAATAGCCTTGTAAATATGGAAATAAATGAAAATGAGTTTAATCTTTCCTATGAAATTTCTGAACTAAACATGACAACGGAATTCCTTAATCACACCATAGAAGAAAGAAACGTTTGGATAACTACAACTGTCCCTCTGAGATATTTAAATCTCTATAAAAATGCAAAAGATTTTACAGAAAATTCCGAAACAACCTTAAATGAAAGACTGATAAGCATGTTAAATTATACGTTTTTGTGCACAGGCGACGGAAGATTAACCCAAGATTCGGTAGAGGAAGTAATGGAAAACGTGCTTCTTGTCGACATAGCCAATCAACTGGGGACTGACTACCCGGAGACTGAATGGGAATTGGAACTTTTAAGAGATAATTTTGAAGAAACTGTTGTCGGACCTCCCCATCACTATATAATAGAATTCACTATAAAAGTTACAGAAAATGAAAGCGATCCCGGAAGAAGAGTTGCCACAAATGACAGCCTTGAAAAACTCGGGATTGTTTTTGTAATAAACGACAGTATATCATTTGACAGGACGGTTGACTATATATGCGGTCTTGGAGTTCCGTCAAATTGCGGAGGCTCGGGCAGTCCTGCAGACTGTTCTGGCGTCACGTGTGAATACTGGGCAAACGGCGGAATAGCAAACAGCGGGTCGGTCGGTGATTGCGACATCGGAACTGATTGTTATTGTCAGGTAACTGAATCCTGCGACTGCAGCAACAGTCCTCCGGATGGTTGTTATAATGAGGATGATAATGGACCTGACATAGGATGCTTTGAATGTGGAAGCTCGGGAGAACTATGTTGTGATACGCCATCATGCACAAATTCCGGCTGCAGGGGCGTTGATTGCGAACCATGCGGCTCTTGCAGCGGAACCAATACCTTCTCCTGCTCTTACGCTGGGGGTGGATGCAACAATCCCACCTGCTGTTACGAATCAGGATACATGACTTGCAGTAATTACGACTGCTCGTCCCTGGATTATTCCGAATGTTCAAGCTGTCCTGGTTGCAGCTGGACTGGCACAGGCAATTGTTGCTGTGGAGGTGGGTCGCCACCGTCGCCACCGGAAAAATGCATTGATGAAAAGCCTGGATGCATGTGTATGGCACCTTTCCTCTGTAACTTCTTTCCTATGCATGAGTGTGTAGGAAATGTAGGGGATTACGACTGTTCTCCTTTATGGTGTTGCTGCTGCCCTCTATAAGAGTCAAAGGGTGAATTAACAAAAAAGGAAAATTTGTATGTTGTTTATTTAAATAAGAAATTATAAAATATAAATAAATTGAAATGTGATGATATGAAAAAGGGAGACATTCCGTTTGGAACTATAATCACAATTATTCTTATTATCATTATATTGGCTATAGGATTGAGCATTTTGGGCGGGCTTAATTTTCCTTTAAAAATAGAACAGGCCGTATCAGACGCAGAAAAATTGGCGGCATCCTACGAAGCAGCTCAGTCCATATGCCCGGGCGACAGGCTTTCCGAACCTATAAGATTTCAAATCCAATATAGAGACTGGGTAAAATGGCCTGATAAAAATTACATGGAAATGAGCAATTCGTTTATGGTTTGGATTTACGGTACTGAAGATAATGAGGGAGAATGGATAATTTATTCTTTACACCAATATGACAAAGTAGCCGATTACGCCGGCTTATGGTCTTGTCCGTGTTTGAGAGGTGGTGACTATAAGCGAGCTTCATATCAATTTACGATAAACGATACCACCACTTCTGAATCGAAATTCAGTTTTTTTCCCGATTGCTCTAAGGGTACCGACGTAACAGGATGTTGTGTAAAGGGTGTGGAAACTGGGGATAAACCTCCATATGATTGCTGTTATTACGAGGATTACAACTGGGAATATTTTGGTCAGGATGACTTGGGATTAAACGTTGTAATACCTAACGGACATATTGTTAAAGTTTGGAGCAGAACAAAGGTTAAGCATGCTGGCTCTGACCAGGGAGACGCAAACAAGTGCGACATTGGAGGGGGGAGCATTAAAACTTTCCAGACGGATGATTTTGACTACTATGAAGGCAGGTTAAACATGACTTACTCTGTTTGCTGCCCTGAAGGTTACATATATAATAGCAGCCTACAAGCATGCTGCTCGGACATTTTGTGCAAAAATATTGAATGTTTCCTTGACGGAGGTTATTGGTTTTATGAAGCATGTTGGTATCCATCTGCTTCAGGTCAAACATGCGATACCAGGTGTAAT
>Ga0172362_10000043_pt1 | contig 75312 bp, 66 predicted proteins | sample LakKivs1_kivu2a2_FD_114534 | JGI IMG/M metagenome (GOLD analysis project Ga0172362, IMG submission 114534) | Sediment microbial communities from Lake Kivu, Rwanda - Sediment s1_kivu2a2 | ecosystem: Environmental > Aquatic > Freshwater > Lake > Sediment | place: Rwanda: Western Province, Lake... | reverse complement strand
TGTCAGCCTGCCGAAATCCCTCACCGGCACCCTCCTCCGGTTCGAAGATCGTTCCGCGTCAAATGACGATGCGGCCTTGCTGCGTCAAGATTCCGCGAGGGCAGCTCGGAAGGCTGGGGCCGCAGGCAAGAGCAGACCGAAGGCTGGTTCCATCAAGCCTTGGTGCGCATTAGGGGCTGCAATTGCTGCGTGTGCTTCCCGGGGGGGGGGAAGATGCGTCCTCCACCAGGTTTTTCTGAGCCCTCTTTCCAGTCAGCGTCAAGTGCCCCGTCGATGCGGCACTGGAGAGCCTCTTCCGGCGAATTGTGTCGTTATTTAACAGCCCTCAGTGGTGGAGCCCGAGTGCGATGGCTCTGAAGTCTCGCAGGGGCGGTACGACCCGGTGATCGATTCCTGAATAAGGGCGCCCGTAGTCGGTGAATCCCCAGTTGTGCACGCGATGAGATTCCGGCCGGTACGCGATATTCTGGAGCACCGGAGGAAGCTCGGGCGAACAACCCGACCTAGATCCCCACTCGCAGATCGGGTGCCGAGCAGGATCTCAGGGATCGTGCACGGTCGAACGTCGAACAATGAGACCTATGCTAGCACTACCATTAGAAAGAAAAGGGGATTGAATGCTGAAGGAATTGCACGAGGAAATCCCGTCTGGATAACCTTTGGGATTCCCGTGCACGGATCCGGCGTCATCCGATCAAGTGCGGATGTGCGCAATCCCTTATGCACCATTTAGAACGACGCTGCCATGAATCGTTCGGCCTGAAGACCGTTTGCTGGTATCTTCTTGCATCAATACTTGATATTGGTGCAGGAAGTCTCGCTATCTCTCTATTGATATATTCTTATCCCTAATCACATATAAGGCACGCAGATATCCAAAGATCACCTGCTTTCACCCATCTTGTTGGTTGGCAATTGCGAATGCTGGCGAGAGATCGGAAGCAGTTCTTTCGGCCCTGCTTGTAAGTGGATATACCGCATATAGATGCAAGAGAGCTTGACGCTCCGGAGGGTTCGCGTCAAGCCATATCATTGCTTATCAAGTTGTTAGTTGACCGATGAGAGTAGACACTTCCATAAATGCCTTTGTATATTTGCCTTCATGGGAAAGCAAACACGACTCTATCCTGATCATCCTGGAAGCACCCTGAGCCGGGTGCTGCTAGGAGAACGTCTATGCGGAGCCTCTGCGGTTTTGCACGGTCTGTCTAGGGCCGGCGATGGAGATAGGGCTCGAGGATTCAGCAGCGGGCGCATGCGAGGATCGACCGGCGGAAGGGATGGGCTGGACCGCCTTCATCCTGCGCTGGTCGAGCCTCTGGTAACCGATGTCCTGAGGGACCATCGGGGTAACCCCGGGGAGGGGATAGCGATGAGCCTGTCCCCGGGTGGCGTACAGAGAGGGCTGCACGGAGGGCAGTTCCCGCTGGATCGCCACGGTAGCAGCCGGGTGCCTCGGCTATCGCAGCATACAAGTCGAAAGGCCGCTGTATGCGTCGTCCTGGTACTCCACACCAGGCAGAAGGCACGGGAAGTGGCACAAACCGGTGGGTACGAAGGTAACGGAGCTGGCTTTATCTGGGCGAAGCTATCCAGGCCCCCCCACTGCCTGGTCTCTGCTGGCTGCTGTTCGCGCTCGAGTCGTTCGGGCGGGGCAGGACGCTCCGGGTGCAGCGAGGCGATCGAACGTGTAAATCCTTACCGGCCGGACATTAACAACAACAACACCACCAACAATACTAACACCAGCGCTAAAAACACTACTACTACTAACAGCAAGATAGATATCTCCCTTATTTCTATATCTAGGATTGGGAGATCACCCGGCGAGGAGAGGGCGACAGAGATCCCCGACGATCCTTCCCCGAGAATCTCCGTACCTCCCTACGTCCGTCGGTGGGAAGCTCTGGGAGGGGGATGTGCGGGGAGCGTCGCCTGCGAATCTCCGATCGACCACCACCCTGCCTCTCCCTTCCCGGAGTGCTCTGCTCCTTTCTCTCCTCCTCAACTGCAAGACTCGAGATGCAGGCCGGCTCCTGCCGAATTCGAGTCTCCTGATCCCCTCATCGCTTCCGTAGCCATCTATAAGGCTAGACGCTCAGCCAACCTGTTCACTCGCAGAAAAGCATCTCCTGCTCTAGGAGTCGAGCTGTACTGATCTTGGGCCTGAGCAGACTAGTATCTGCTTTGCCCGTGAAGGCCAACTTCATGCAGGAAATGCTGATCCCCCGCGGTTGCAGGGGCAATCGGGGGTCTCTTCCCGGACTACCGGGCAGAGGAGCCGTGGCGTCTGGCTTCGATTCGGTCGATACCAGAGAGAAGGACTGGAGGTTGGCTGTGGAACGTGGCGGGACAAAGCACATCCGGTCGGCGGTGGTCTACGCCCTGCGTGTCCCCAGGCTGGGCGACTCACAAACCATAGAAGCACTTGTCGAAGCGGGGGAAGGCTACTGCACCAGGGAAGGGCTTCGTCAGTCGGGAGCCTTCAGCGACGATACAGACCTGGGAGCGGTAGATAGGCCCGGGCTGATGGCTGCAATGAACCAGGCAATGGATGATCCTTCGATCTGCTGTCTTGCGGTCTCGCTACCTTCCGAGCTCTCATGGATTCCTGCCGAGATCCGGATGGTCTCAAAGCTTCTTGCAGAAGTAGATGTCCGCACCAGGATCATCGCCGGTGGGGCGCTGTTGCCGGACATGACTCGGTGCTGGCTCGATGCTCTGCTAGAGGAGAAGGAGTCCCCAGCCCACTGGCGGCGTCTGAAGCGCTCAAGGCTCGAGTACCTGAGAGTCCAGGGGCGTGAAAGGGTCTCTCAGGCTCCTCCGAACGGTTACAGGATCACGTCTCTCAAGTCAGGGAAGAGGTTCATCTCAGAAGATCCGGTTCCTGCCGCGATTGTCAGGGCCGTCTTTGAGCTCTTCGCTTTCGAGAAGAACTCAGTGGAAGATATCCTGAAGTACCTCAACGGAATGCCCGGCATCAACGAGTTTGGGCACGGCCACATCGACGACAGGGACCTGGTTGCGATCCTGAAGAACAGGAGCTATTTGGGAGAGGTGAGGATCTGCTGGCAGGAGTGGATTCCGGGAAACTTTCCCGCACTGGTCGACCGGAGGACGTTCATGGCGGCAGGAAGGCGACTGCGGAAGACCCTTTCGGCTGCCTCTGCGGAAGAAGAAGAGCAAGGATGAGTCGGATCGCTCGTCCAGGATTCCAGGTGAGATAGACCCTGCGGAGGGGGATAGCTGATCAAGGCACGATCAAGAATGTGCCGAAGGCAGCTCCCATCCTCCCCGCTCGCCATCTCCAACGAGCTATGATACAAGCGGATAGAACCATCTGACCGCTGATCGGTCTCTTCTCAATCACGCGACTAGCCAACTAACGGCTGCCTGATCGGCCGGGGACGCCACTCGGCTCCAGGCATCGCGGCGTTCTCGTGAACAGGTCGTCGCCGCCCTCGAGATATACTCCGGCAGGGAGCCCCTGGAGGGCCACCGGAGAGGCGTGGGTACTTGGGCAGGAGGACGGAGAAAGCAGGGGGAAACGGGAGCCAGGCGGAAGCCGGGGCTGCCCGCGGCGCCGCATCCCCCATCCCCACCTCCCGCCGGGGATCGGCGGCGGGGCCGCTCGAGGCCGCAGTTGCCCTTTCCACGTCCGAGAGAGCCGACGACGATCTGATGGAGCTTGCCCGCGCCATCTATGACCTGTTCGCCGAAGCCAGAAGGAACCGACGGGAACAGGAGACCGCGGCAGCCACGGCAGCCGCAGTGTAGGAGGGGGAGAAGATGAAGACGGCAAGTGCGATGGATTCCCGGACTTCAGGTCTTGCGGTTGTTTACTGCTCGACGGATGTGCCCGGGATCGAGGGGAAGCGCCATCTCGACGACCAGGAGCGGCGCTGCCGTGAACATTGCGCCCGCACTGGTCTGGAGGTGGCAGCCTGCTTCCAGGATTCGATGGAGCCCGGGGGATGGTCTGATCGTCCGGGGCTATTTCGACTGATCCAGTTCGTGGTTCAGCCCAGTTCCAGGATCGGCAGTGTGGTCGTCACCGGGCGCGACGTCCTTACGAACTCGAGAGTGGCAGACCGACTCATCGAAGCCCTGCTTGACCATATGAAGATGGCCGTGGAGACCGCGACCGGCGCGGAAGATCAGGCGAATCACGACACGTTCTTGGATCCAATCTCAGCCTGCATTGCAGAATACGAGCGCATGGCGATCGGCGCCATCACGAAGAGGGGTATCCTTGAAACCAGGAGAAGGGGCCTGCTCACCTCCGCTCCTCCGATCGGCTATCTCTCTCGCAGGACCCCGGAGGGGGATCGGGAGATCGTCTGCGATCCGGAGAAGGCTCCCGTTGTCTCAGAAGCCTTTCGGCTCGCCGCGTCGGGGGAGGTGTCTCGGACCGAGATCATCCGGCGCCTGGAGCGGACGGGCATCAGGCTCTCGCCGAGGGCCGCACGACTGACTTGGAAGGCGATTCGGAGGATCCTCTCGAACAGGACCTACTTGGGGCTCGTTCAGGTCAGCGATACCGAGGGCTGGATCAAGGGATGTTTCGCGCCCCTGGTCGATCAGCAGACATTCGAATTGGCTCAGGTTCTGATGCGGCACCCGCATGGGGTTCGGCTGGGGGCAGGTGAGGCGTACAGTGAGGCTGGCGCTATGTATGCGGAGTCTTGATGGGGAGAGACCCCATTCAGACTGGCTTTCGCGCCAGACCTCACCTAGGATCAGGATATGAAGGCAGCTAGAACTTCTTCTGACTCGATAAAACAGGGGGCTGTCATCTACTGCAGAGTCTCGACCAGCGACCAGGTCGAAGGATTCAGCCTCGAGTTCCAGGAGAACCATTGTCGGGAGTACTGCAAGGCCCGTGGCTGGCCCATTCTGGCGGTTCACGTCGATCAGGCGTATTCTGCGCGCACTGCAGACAGACCCGAGTTCATCAAGATGATGGACTTCTGCAAGCGCAGGGACTCCGGTGTCGGCCATGTCGTTCTATACAGGTTGGATCGATTTTCCCGCAATACATTGGACTATCATGTGTTAAGAGCTATGCTGAGAAGGCATGGAGTCGATCTGGTCTCTGTCACTCAACCAATCGCAGACACCCCCGAGGGCAACCTGATGAGTGACATTGTCGCGGCATTCGGGGCCTATGAGAGCGAGAGCATAGGACAGCGAGCACGGGATGGGATGACTCAGGCGCGACGAAATGGTCGCTTGACCAGCCCGCCAGCTGCCGGATTGCTGTGGGTGCGCGACTCCTCCGGAAAGAACCAGACGCAGCTGGATCCAATGCTGGCGCCAATCATCCTTGAAGCCTTCAAGCAATATGGATCAGGGGTGATGACCAAGGCTGAGGCGGTGAGGCACATGAACGGGCTCGGTTACGTAAGTCCGGTCAAGAAGCGCCCTATGACCCCTCAGAACCTGGACAGGATGCTCCGGAATCGAGTCTATGCGGGCCAGGTCAGGGTCAGTGCTGAGGCCGGGTTCGTGGCGGGTAACTTCCCGGCTCTTGTGCCAATGGAAGTCTTTGAGGCCGTCCAGAGGCGGCTCGATCTCGAGGCTTCCCGAACCATGCCACGCCAGCGGATTCACCCCGGCTTTCCGCTGCGAGGCTTCATCAGGTGCGGTAAGTGCGGGCGCCCTTTGACCGCCGGCTATTCCACTGGCCGGTTTGGCAGGAAATACGGCTACTACGCGTGCTTTCGCAGGGGCTGTCACGGGTCTGAAGTACGCCAGGAGATACTTGAGGGCGCATTCTGCTCATTGCTTGATTCGGTCAGGCCGAAGCCTGGCATCCTGGACTCCATCCGCAAGAAGCTCCTGAAAGTGTACGAGCAAAGGCAATCGTCCACGAAGAAGGAACTCCGAGCGAAGCGGAACGCGATCGATATCCTCGAGGCAAGAATCAAGAAGCTGCATGTCGAGCATATTGATGGGCACATGGAGCGCTCCCAGTATCAGTCGATCCTGTTGGAGTTCCAGTCGGAGCTCGCCGAGGCAAGGACCGATGAGGCGCTTCTCAGCGAGCAGGAAATCGATTTCCAGGAACTCCTCGACTTCGCCTTTTCGGTACTGGGGAGTCTCAGGAAGCTGTGGGAGGGATCATCGATTGAGCACAGGCTTGCTCTCCAGCGAGCCGTCTTTCCCGACGGGCTTGAGTACTCGGGAGATGGGAGTTTTCGAACCCCTGTAACTTCAAGTCACTTCGACATATTGGGGCTGTTTGCGGAGTCGAAAGAACGGCTGGCTGGGGAGCAGGGATTCGAACCCCGATAGGCAGATCCAGAGTCTGCTGTCCTGCCATTGGACGACTCCCCAGCAACGCGCGGGAAGATAGACCCTGCCTTGTCAGCCTGTCAACTTGGAACGTGCGGAATCGGTCGCAGGCCCGGCCATGCTCCCTATCGGGCGCCTGCCGAGAGCTGGTCGAGCGACACCGTCACCGACGCGCCCCGCAGGATATCGACCAGGTCGGTCCAGAGGTCTACCGCTCCGGAGGGTCTCCGCCTGGTCAGCTGGAGGAGGTACTCGCCTTCTCCGAGGGTCAGCGTGCAGTCCTCGGTGGGCGAGAACTCGAGGTAGTCGATCGGCACCCACATACCCCTTGCCGCAACCGAGATGGCAGCCCCCGCGCTCTCCGGCACCATCCGGGCGGGCTCCAGTATCAGAGTTCCCACGGGTGCGAGAGCCGCGGTTCTTTCCTCGTTCCCGGCGACGGCGAACGCGAGTCCCTCCCAGTCATCGGGGATGCTGTCGGAAGCGAGGGGCATGGGGAGCCACCTGGAGCCGTCCCAGATCTCCATCCAGCCGGACTGCCCGACATGCGCGAAGTAGCCCGTCACAGAGCGTGCCGCGATCCCCATGGATCTCAGGCTGGCCCCGAACAGGACCCGGAGTTCGTCGGTCGTGCCGCTGCCGGCGGCCAGGACATCGAGAGGCCCGGCGACCCCGCCCAGGAAGGTCGGCCTCCTGACCCGGAATCTGCCGATGCTCCCGGCGATCTCTCTGGCCACTTCCGCCGCGGTGCTGTCCGGATTGCAGAGCACCGCGTGCCAGTGGGCGTAGAGAGGGGCCCTGAACGCCGTGACGGGCTCCTCGGACACACGATACTCCACCAGACCCGGGAAGAAGACCGAGTCGGGGAGAGTATCGTAGTAGACGCTCCTCGTCTCGATCGCCCCGAAGATGTGATCCGATAGAATGGCCTCCGTCATCTCCAGCCTGTCGAGCCTGGGCATCTCCGAAAGCAGGTAGTCCGCTGACTCGAGAGCCAGGCCGTCGACGGAGGCGAGGTACTCCCTCCAGAAAGCCTCGTTGCCCTGCGTGTCGCCCAGGAGACTGTCGACAACCGAAGGCTCCAGGAGCGTCAGCGCGGGTACTGCGAAGAGCAGTGCCGCGCTCATGGCTGCGGGTAGTTCATGAGGAAGTGCCCGACGATCTGGCCGGGATGCTCGAGATCGACATCGATCGTGTCCCCGGCAGACACTGTCAGGACCTCGGACTGAACGGGCCAGCCCCATGTGACCATGTAGACGCCCTGCCCGACCTCTGCCAGCCGGACCGGGGGCCTCAGCATGAAGACCGGGCGGATCGCTCCGTAGTTGACTATGCATACCGCGACCATCGTGGAATCGTCGGGCACTCGGATGACCCCGGTCGGCCCGTACTCGGACGTGACATCCAGCAGGGAAACGCCTCCGCGATAGGCCAGCGCACCGGGTACTGAGTCGGGGCTGACGGCGACCACGACCGCTGTGCGGGAAGCGTTGTCGGTGAACCAGCCGTACCCGAGGGAGTCCTGCCTGCAGGCAGCATCGACGCACTTCCAGCCCTCGGATGTCCAGACCTCGAGCCAGGCATGGTTGTTGTCGCAGCTGGACCACCAGGGCGCGTAGACCTGGCGGCATGGCATGCAGGCGCTCCGCAACGCGTCCATGTTGAGCACGGTGAGCTCCTCGCACCTGCCGATCCCCGACCTGAGGGTGACGAACGGGGACTGATCCCGGAGCTGGGTCATCCTCCAGGTCGTCACGCTGTCGATCCAGGCATCGATGGCGAGAGCCGCCGGCTCGAGGGCGCCGGCACCAAGGGCCATGGGCACCGCCGTGACCGCCAGAACCGGCCTCCAGTCGACGAGAGGCTCCTGGCTCACACGCGGGGGTAGGACATATCGGAGGAAGATCGAGTCAGGGATCGCAGGGCCCCATGGCACCGAGTCGCGCACTGCCAGGGCAAGGTCGATGTTCTCGGTGAGGATGCACTCGTAGGCCGGGACCAGATCGCTGGCGGGAAGGGTCCCGGCCAGGAAGTCACGGCACGCCTGCGGCGTCAGTGCGCACAGCAAGAGCAGCAACATGGCCGGTCCTGCGGGCAGGGCTGAACCTCCGATCATCCGTGGACTCGGACGAGTATATTCGAGCAGAAGGCTTCATGGAAGGGGATCGAGGTGGGCAGGTTCCTGGTATCCTGGGCGGTCGGCGCCCTGAGCTTGTTCCTGGTCTCGCTTGTCCTGGGTTCTCACATGGAGTTCGCGTCGTTCTGGCCGGTCATCTGGACCACTGCCCTGTTCGGGCTGCTGAACGCCATAGTGGGGAGGATCGTGAACTTCCTGACCTGCCCGGTCTATCTGCTGACCCTGGGCCTCTCCCGCTTCCTGGTGAGCGGCGCCTTCCTGCTCATCATCGGATCGCTGGTCCCGGGCTTCCACATCCACGGGTTCTTCTGGGCAGTGCTTGCCGCTCTGCTGACATCGATCGTCGGCACTTTCATCAGCGGGAGCATCAGGGAGAAGAAGGGGTAGCGTCCCGGGGCCGCGGGCCTCGGACCCCCTCATCCAGGTTCCCGGCCATCCAGGCCAGGTAGGCGGTGGAAACATCCACCTCGCGGAGAAGGATCTCCGGAGTCTCATAGGGATGGCGGGACCGGACGAAGTCCGCAAGGGCGGAGGATGTGCCAGGAAGGGTCTTGAGAATTAGGACCCACTCCTCCTCCTGCTCGATCCGCCCCTTCCACTCGTAGGTGCTGCGGATCGGCCCGCCGAGCTGGGAGCAGGCAGCCAGACGGGACTCGACGGCGTCCCGCCCGATGGAAAGGGCTCTCTCCCTGTCGGACAGCGCAGTCACCAGCTCCACGGCCTTTCCGAATTCCATGCTAGGCCTCCCCGCTCCTTGTGTTCATGACCCGGAGGTTCGCGGCACGGCGGCGCAAGATCAGCAGCAGTCCGGCGTCCAGGGCAAGGAACGCACCGGCGACCACCGCGCTCCCCGCCGACAGCCATCCGCCGGCGAAGAGAGAGGCGGTCGCCTCCCTCGCCGCCGGCGAGAGGATCCCGAGGGCGGACTTCAGGGCCATCGGTAGACCCACCGAAACGGCAAGCAGGGTAATGGAATACCACTGCATGGCCCCGCGTGAGCTCCGGGCGCCGAGGGAGACGTGTAGGCCCGCAGCCGATGAAGCCAGAGACAGGCAGATCCCCAGGGCTATCGCCAGGGCCGCTGCCGGCAGCGGGGGGAGAGGCGCGGACCTGGCCAGCGAGATGCCGGCGAAGACCACGAAGGACAGCCATGTCACCGAGAGAGAGGCGATCACGGGGAAGAGCACCTTGCCGGCGACTATCGACCCGGACCCCGCGGGAGAGCAGAGCAGTGTCTCCAGAGTCTTCCTCTCCCTCTCGCCCGCGAAGCAGTCTATCGCCAGCGGCCCTGCTATGTAGAGCGGCATCAGCGCGAACACGACTGCCGCCGCCGACGGATCTGAGAAGCGCGATGGGATGAAGTAGCCCAGCACGCCGCAGTAGACAACCAGGAACCGGATCACTCCAGCTCGCCCCAGCGCCCGCCTGAAGGCCATCCACTCCCTGAACAGGACTCCCACCGCTGCGCTCATCCCGCCAGCTCCCGGAACACGTCCGCGAGGCTGTGCCTCTTCGGGCGGAACTCCGCCACCCTGACCCCGGAGGAGATCAGCTCCCCCAGAGTCTCGGCGGGGCCCATGCCGGAGTCGAGGTAAAAGAGCCCGGTTCCGTCCGGGGAGAACTCCCTTCCCCGCCAGCTCAGCGCACCGTCCTCCGTCCGCAGTTCGAACGCGCCATCCGGGCCGGCCATCCCGGGCTTCCCGCAGAAGACGACCCTGCCGAGATGAATTATCGCAACGATGCCGCAGAGATCCTCTGCCTCGGAGAGGTTGTGCGTCGAGAGGAGGACGGGCCTGTCCGAGGCGAGGTCCTTCAGCATGGCCCTGGCCTCCTCGGCCTTGACCGGGTCGAGCGACGCCGTCGGCTCGTCGAGAAGAACCAGCTCCCTGTCGAGCATGAAGGTGCGGGCCAGCGCAAGCATCCGCCTCGCCCCGGTGGACATGTCCCGGACGAGCCTCCTGTCGCGGACGGGGAGGCCCAGACGGTCGAGCGCCGTGGCTGCAAGGGGCCTCGCTGCAGAAGGGCTGATGCAGTTGACGGCCCCCCATGCGATCAGGTTCTCCATGGCCGTCATGTTCACCACGAGGCCGTCCTCGGCGAAGAGAACGGAGAGCCTCCGCCTTGTTCCGGCGTCGGACAGCGGGTCGGTCCCCAGGACCGAGACGGCGCCGGCCGATGGCTTCACGAGCCCGGCAACGGCCCGGATGGTCGTGGTCTTCCCCGCTCCGTTCCTCCCGAGGAGGCCGAAGAGCCCGGAGGCCGGGATGTCGAGATCCAGGCCGTCCAGGGCCCGGTGCCTGCCGTACTCGACGACAAGGCCCGTCATGGCCACCGCCGGCGACTCAGTCACCGTGATCGCCTGATTCCCAGGCCTCGATCTCCCCGAGAAGGCTCGAGACCAGGAATTGCAGGAGGGTCCCGCCGCTGGCTGCCGAGACGAGCGTCGCGTCGACTCCAGCAGGACCATCGGGATAGCGCTCCTTCCACTCCGATGCGCTGAGGACGCTTCCTGGAGGTGGGGAAGGCGGGTACTTCCTAAGCGCCCCGCGATCGGGCCTGAACTGCGGGAAGAGGTGCATGTAGATCGAGACCTCCGCGGCCGTTGCATGCATGCCGTTGGATTCCCCGAACAGCTTCCTCTGCATCTCCTCCGCGCCGGGCAGTTCCCAGTAGCCCAGGTACCGGAGCCTGCATCCCGGATGCGCGACGGCCGCCGAGGCCATGCCCGAGAGCACAGGGCCGCGATTGCCTCCGTGGCCGCTCACGAACAGGAAGCTCCGGAATCCCGCGCCTGCGAGCGATCCCACGAGGTCGGAGATGACCGCAGACAGGGTGGCAGGCCTGAGGCTGATGGTTCCCGGGAAGGCCAGATGGTTCTCGGACATCCCGAAGTGGATGCAGGGCGCGCAGAGCACTCCCGCCATGTCCGACGCCCTCTCGCAGATCGCCGAGGCAACGGCGGCATCGCATCTCAGGGGAGCAAGTTCGCCGTGCTGCTCGGTGCTTCCTGCCGGGACGACAACGATGCTGCGGCTCAGCAGATATTCCCCGACGGCCTTCGCAGTCATCTCACCAAGGAGCATGCGTGCACCTCCGGTCCCGCTTGTCCACGGGAAGCGGCACGAGCATAGTCCGCTTCGGGAGGAATATAGATGGCAGGGCGCATCATCGAAGTGGCGGGGGAGATCTACGAGAGGATCCCTGTCAGGACGCGGCTGATCCTGAAGGGGACCGACCTCGGGCAGGAGGTCTCCCGGGCGCTGTCGGAGGCGGGCGAGAGGCCCGGCCCCGGCGACATCCTCTTCCTCAGCGAGAAGGCGGTCGGCGCCAGCCAGGGCAGATACTACCTGCTCGACGAAGGGGGGATCAGGCCCCGTCCCCTGGCCAGGTTCCTCTCGCGCCACGTGACCAGGACGCCTTCGGGAATAGGCCTCGGGATGCCCGAGACGATGGAGGCCGCGCTCAGGGAGTGTGGAACGCCCCGCATACTCCTGGCGGCCTTCATCGGAGCGCTGGGCAGGATGATGGGCCGCAGGGGCGACTTCTACAGGATCGCCGGCCCGAAGGCCAGATCCATAGACGGGCCGACCCGCGGGACGATCCCGCCCTTCAACAGGGCCGTCAGCCTCTCCCCACTCGATCCGGCGGGAGTGAGCCGCGGCCTGTACGAGAGACTGGGCTGCGGAGTTGCCGTGGTTGACGTCAACGACTTGGGCGGCAACATCCTGGGTTGGTGGCCGCGCTCGCTCGACACGAAGCTCCTGCTGCAGGCCCTGCGCGACAATCCACTGGGCCAGGGCGAGCAGAGGACCCCCGTCGGGATCGTCAGGCGGATACCGGACATCGCACTCCCTTGACCCCTTCCTCAGCATGGCTATAATCCGGAATACGGATTCCGAATTCTGAATAGAGAGGATAGACGTGACCAGCATCCTGAGGTTCTCCGAGGCGGCCAATCTCGCTCTGCACGCCTGCGCCGCCCTGGCATCCAGGAACGGAAGCGAGCCGATTCCGAGCGACAGGATAGCCTCTGCTCTGGGAGTCTCGCCCTCGCACCTGGGCAAGGTCCTCCAGAGGCTCGTCAGGGGCGGGATCCTGAAGTCCCTCAGGGGATCCTCCGGGGGATTCGCGCTGGCGGTGGATCCTGGAGACGTTACTCTGCTGGCGATACTCGAATGCGTGGACGGCACGGTGGCCTCCGGCGGCTGCCTGCTGGGCAGGCCGGTGTGCGGAAGGAAGAGATGCGCGCTCTCGTCGCTGGGCGCCAGGGTGGGAGCACTGGTGAGAGACGAACTCGGAGGGCTGACGCTAGGAGCCTTCGTTGCGCGTCAGCGCTCCATGAGGAAGAAGGGGGACTGAGATGTTCTGCTATCAGTGCGAACAGACGAACCAGGGGAAAGGCTGCGACAGGGTGGGCGTGTGCGGGAAGGACGCCGTCACAGCCTCCCTCCAGGATGCCCTCATACATCTGCTGAAGGGGATCGGAAGGGCTGCTGTCAAGGCGGGCGGGAAGGGGCTGGACGACCACGAGGCGGGCCTGTTCGCTCTCGAGGCGCTCTTCACAACCGTCACCAACGTGGATTTCGACCCGGGGCGGATCGAGCCAATGATCAGGAAGGCCGTCGAGATACGCGACAGGCTCGCCGGTCTGCCCGTCGACGACGGGGTGCTGCCCGCCGTCCATCTCCCGCTGGATCCAGTCACCTGGAATCCACCGGCAAGCCTCGACGCGCTTGTCGAAGAGGCGGCCCTCTTTTCGATACCTAGAAGGCAGGAGCTGAACGGGGTCAGGGAGACGGGCCTCGAGGAGCTGATCACCCAGGGGCTGAAGGGGGCTGCGGCATACGCGGATCACGCGCACGTCCTGGGGCACGAGGACCGGGCGATCCTCCGCTCCTTCCTGGAGAGCCTGGCCTTCCTGGCCACTCGTCACGACACGGCAGCCCTCCTGGCCATGGCCATGGAGGTCGGAGCACTGAACTTCAAGGTCATGGAACTGCTGGACGCCGCCAACACGGGCGCGTACGGCGACCCTGTGCCCACGAAGGTGCGGATCACGCCGAGGAAGGGGCACGCCATCCTCGTCTCGGGCCACGACCTGCTCGACCTGCACGAGCTGCTCGTCCAGACGGAGGGGAAGGGCATCGACATCTACACGCACGGCGAGATGCTCCCCGCCCACGGATACCCGGGCCTGAACAGGTTCGCGCACCTGGCCGGCAACTATGGCGGAGCCTGGCAGAACCAGCAGAAGGAATTCGACGCCTTCCCCGGGTCCATACTGATGACGACGAACTGCATACAGCGCCCGCGCCCATCCTACTCGAACAGGATCTTCACATCGGGCCTGGTGGCCTGGCCAGGTGTGAGGCACATAACCGGCCACGACTTCACGCCGCTCATCGAGGCCGCCCTGGCCGCTCCTGGATTCGCCGAGGACGAGCCGCTGAAGGAGATAACCGTAGGATTCGCCCGCAAGGCCGTTCTGTCGGTCGCCCCGGCGGTCATAGACGCGGTGAAGGCAGGGAAGATCAGGCACTTCTTCCTCATCGGAGGGTGCGACGGGGCGAAGCCCGGCCGCGACTACTACACCGAGCTTGCGGAGAAGGTGCCTCAGGACTGCGTCATCCTGACTCTCGCATGCGGCAAGTACCGCTTCAACAAGCTCGACTTCGGAGATATCGGCGGTATCCCGAGGCTGCTCGACATGGGCCAGTGCAATGACGCCTACTCCGCAATCCGGGTCGCCCTCGCCCTGGCGGATGCATTCGGGACCGACGTGAACTCGCTCCCGCTCTCGCTCGTCCTGTCATGGTACGAGCAGAAGGCCGCAGCGATACTCCTCACACTCCTCTATCTGGGGATCAGGAGCATCAGACTGGGGCCCACCCTGCCCGCCTGTCTGACCCCGGATGTCGTTCAGGCACTGGTCGACAGGTTCGGCATCATGCCGATCACAACGCCCGACGAAGACCTGAAGGCCATCCTGGGTTGAGCACCCGGGTCGAAGGGAGCGTGCAATGCTGACTGCGAGGAGGGACACTGTGCCACCCCTGCCGACACCGGAAGGGATCGACGGCAGGAGGCTCCACAGGACCGCGAAGGTCGAAGTGATCCACCTCACGATCAAACCGGGGGGCACACTGCCGAGGCACTCCACCCCGGTCGATGCCTTCTTCTACGTGCTGGAGGGCCGCGGAGTGCTCGATGCCGGCGGAGAGAGCCAGGAGATCGGCGAGGGAACGCTCGTGCACTGCCCCGCCGGCTCCCCGCACATCTGGACCAACCCCGCGGATCAACCCCTGCGGATACTGGTGGTCAAGACGCCGGCGCCCGCCTGAGGCCGGCGGATCATGAGGAGATGGCCGGGGGAGACCCGTTCTCCCCCGGCCGTTGCCCTCCAGGGCGCTCTCAGGCATACTCCCGGGAATCGTCCTTCTCCCACCGAACCTGGGGAGTCTGCAGATGAACCTTGCCGACGTAGCCGCGGTCATTGTGCAGCTCATCTTCCTCGAGGGCATCCTGTCGATCGACAATGCCGCCGTCCTTGGCGCAATGGCCTCCAGGCTCCCCAGGAGCTCCGGCGTGCCCTGGCCCGGCTCACTCGCGTACCTGAAGCACCCGTCCGACCTCCTCCTGGGCCGCCAGCAGGCCGCGGCGCTCAAGGTGGGCCTGCTTGGAGCCTATGTCGGCAGAGGGGTAATGCTGTTCCTCGCCACGATGATCATCACACATCCGTGGATCCGCCTCCTCGGAGCAGCCTACCTGCTCTACCTGGCCGGCCACTACTTCGTCGAGCGCTGCATCGGGCAGGAGGAGGAAGCGGCCTCCGTCCGCGACGAGGCCAGGCCTCCCAGGCTCCCCGAGAACCCAGGCTTCTGGAGGACCGTCCTCGCGATAGAACTGGCCGACCTTGCCTTCAGCATCGACAACGTGGTCGCGGCTGTGGCTCTCTCCCCGGTGTTCTGGGTCACGATGACCGGCGTGGCGATCGGGATACTCGCGATGAGATTCGCGGCCGGCCTGTTCGCGAGGATGATCTCCTGGGAGCCGGCCCTGATCTCGGGCGCCTACATCCTGCTCGTCGCCATAGGCCTGGAGCTGATCCTCCAGCAGGTCCTGGGATTCGAGCTCACGAAGGTGGCGCAGTTCTGCATCTCGATCTCGATACTCGTGCTGACCGTGCTCGTCGCCCGCACGCCTCTCCGGAAGGCGGTCCGCGTTCTCGAGGTCTTCAGGCCCGTCTGCCGCGGGCTCCACGGCCTCCTGGCCCGCAGATAGGCGGCCTCCGGGGGCAGTTGCGGGCCGCTCGAAGCCGGATGTGCCTGTTCCGGAGTCCCTCTTCAGACCGCTCCGCGGCCTGACAGGATGACGGGAAGGGTCTTCAGGAGAAGCCTCACGTTGAGGCCGACGGACCGCTTGATGGCATAGCAGAGATCGAGGAACTGGGCTGCGTCGAAGGGGAGTCTGCTCCGCCCGTAGACCTGCCAGATGCCGGTCAGGCCGGGCCTGACCCTGAACCTGTATCGCTGCCAGTCCTTGTAGTAGTTCAGCTCGTAGGGGATGCAGGGCCTCGGACCTACGAGGCTCATCTCCCCCCTGACCACCGACATCAGCTGGGGAAGCTCGTCTATCGACATCCTCCGGATGAGCCTGCCGACATGAGTGATCCTCGGCTCGTCGTATCTCTTGTAGGTCTTGCCGTCGTCGTCGGCCGAGACCCCCTGCACGTACTGGGCGAAGTACTCCTTGTGCGCCTTCACATTCGCCATGACGTTGTGCCTCATGGACCTGAACTTCAGGAAGACGAACGGCTGTTCGGCATATCCGATCCTCTTCTGCCGGAAGAGTACGGGACCGGGACTCGTGAGCTTGATGGTGGCGGCGATGATCAGGAGAAAAGGCGAGAGCAGGAGAAGCGCCAGCGTGGAGAGGCCGGCGTCGAGGCACCGCCAGAGCGCTTCGGCGGCCTTCGACATCGGGGCTGTGAAGAAGACCACCGCCGGCCTGTCGGCGAAGCTGAGCCAGGGGTCGTAGTAGCCTATGTCGAGGAAGAGGGAGGAGATGACGCTGAGGGCTATTCCCTCGTCGTGGCATCGGATCACGAACCTGGAGATCGAGTCGAAGTCGAGGCTGTCGTCGGCGATGCATATGTCATCGCATCCGCAGTCGAGCATGCGCTGCCTGTACTCCTTGAGGCGCTCGGCAGGCGAGGTCGCGCAGCAATTGTCGCAGTCAACGAGCTGGATCAGGAACCTGTAGAAGGGCGAGGTGTCCAGCGAGGTCCGGAAAGCCGAGATGACCTCCTTGTCGCCGCACGCGAGGATCCTGACCGTCTTCAGCGGGAGGATCCTCGACTTGACCAGCCATGCGAAGAAGTGCGGGAAGAGGATGACGCGGAGGACTATCGCCAGCATGACCCACAGGAGGAATGTGATTGCCAGCACAAGCCTGCTGTGCAAGAAGTGCGCTGCCGGGACTCGAAACGTGAACACTACGAGCACATAGACGACCGTTACGATCAGGGCGATCCTCACGAGCCTGAAGGTGTGCATGGAGCGGTTGACCGAAGTCCTGGCGTAGTGGACGCTTTCCATGTCGGACAGCAGAAGCGTCGCGATCGAGTAGAACACCCAGGTGCCGGCCAGGGATGGCAGGACGGGAGGGAAGGCGTGCCCGAACCGGAGCATGGTCGCCCCGAGCAGGGAGACGCCCAGTATCATGAGGTCGAGCAGGACCCCGAGAACGAAGTAGGCCCTGTTGACCTTCTCTCCCTTGTTTCTCCTGTGTGCCTCAGCTGCAGTCAAGGTCCGCGGGTCCCCTCAGGAAGTCCGCCGGCGGGCGCTGCCGCCGGTCCTCGCGGTCGATCATCGGCATTGGAGGAAGCCCCGTACAGCCCGCGCATCTCCGAGGCCGACGCCCGCAGGGCGCAGAGAAGCCCTATCTGAATCCACATGAAGGCGTTGACCTGAGGGGTCCGGATGAGATTGTCGACGAGCTGATGGCCGGTCAGGCCGAGCAGTCCCGCGACAAGGCCCACGGCGAGAAGCCCCCCCGGTCTCTCCAGCGCCCTGCGGGACGACACGAAGGCCGAGGCCAGGATCAGCAGGACGGCTGCGATGGAGAACAGCCCTCCCTTCAGCGCGGAGTTCAGGAACAGGCTGTTCAGCCCCCCGAAGTGGACGACGTCGGTCGTGCCCACCCTGTGCCTGATGTCCCAGAACGAGTAAAGGATGCTCCGGCCCCAGTAGAACTCCTCCGATCCCCATCCGATCCCCGTGACCGGATGTGCCGTGAACGCCTGCCACGAACTGCGGTACGTGATCGCCCTGTGCAGCAGGGTGGGCTGCGAGACTATGTCGGTCGGCGACGTGACCAGACTGAGCTGGCGCGCGAACGTGTCGGCATTCCGTGCCATCACCGCCGTGAAGAGGACTGCGGCCAGGATCAGGATGAAGATCCTACTCCTGAACTGGTAGACGAGCACGAGGCCCACCATCCCGGTCGTCATGAAGAACCCGCCGCGGGAGAAGGTGAAGAGCACGCTGAGGAATCCCAGGAATGCCGCAGCCGCGGAGATCATCTTCCATCGCAACTGCCTCTCGAGGAATGCCGTTGCGACGGCCACGGGGACCATCAATTCGAGGTAGCCTGCGAAGACGTTGGCGCTCTTGAAGAAGGATCCGACGCGGGCCTTGTAGAAATACCCGATGTTGATGTCCACCCGATACAGGCCCGAACTCGACACATACTGCAGCACGCCGACGAGCCCCGCCACGAGCAGCGCCAGGACCAGCGAGCGCAGGACGGCCTTCATCCGGCGCGGTTCGGTGCAGGCTTCCGCCATGATCAGCACCATGGGGAACATCAGGAAGTCCGACGAACCCTCCCTCACTGCATTCCAGAACTGCTCGCCCAGCACGGACACCGATATCGCGATGCTCACCGACTGCATGAGCATGGCCAGGAGCGCCAGCCTGATGCCTGGATGGTCGAACGCCCTCAGCGAGTGGTCCCAGAGGGCCTTGTCGATGATCCATAGCCCGGTGAACGCGAAGCCGACCAGCGTGGCGATCATCGGGTTGAACGGCCGCAGGCTGAACTCCTTGGCCCCGACGACCAGGAGGAATGGCAGGACGAGCAGGGCCGATTCCATCCTCGGGCTTGCAGCGAACCAGACCCCGGCCAACAGCGCCGCCACTATCCCTATCCTCACCGGCAGCGTGAGATTGACCAGGGCGAGCATGTAGATCGAGAGGAGAAGGAGCAGGACGAGGAAGCTCCTGGCACCGGGCCGGTACGGCGGAGCCGCCTCCAGTCCCCGGAAGCCCTGCGGGCTCATCCCTCCCGGCCCTCTCCCCCGCCGCCGAAGAGGTCGAGGAACTTCCTCGCGGTCTCGCCGGAGGCCTTCTTCGGAGATGCCGCGTCTCCCCCCCTCTTCCGTCCCAGCGGCTCGAACTCCTCGCAGAAGTTGACATGAGACGGATCGCCCTGTTCCTCCGTGGTGGAGGACGAGCAGCCCTTCGAGGCCTCGCAGAAGAGCCTGCACTGCAGGCAGGAGTGAAGGAAGCCCCCGCACCCTTCGCAAACGCCGTTGAAGGCCCCCCTGGCGGTCTCGTTCTCGCGGCCGCAGAGGGCGCAGACGATGGTCACCGGTCGGCCGCCTCCGGAAGGATCTCTATGGTCGACACCCTGAATCTGCGCCCGTCCGCCGGAATCTCGATCCAGTCTCCCTTCGCGCAGCCCAGTAGAGAAGTGCCCAGCGGAGCCAGGTAGTTGATGCGACCCTCTTCCGGACTGGCCTCCAGGGGACCGACGAGGGAAAGCTCGACAGCCTCCGAGCCGTCCTCGGTCTCCAGCCGGACCCTTGTGCCAGGTGAGCAGACGGAGCGCGAGATGTCCCGGACGGGATATGGCCTGAGCTTCTCGAGCTGCTTGAGACCTCTTCGGATGCTGTCGAGGAGAAGGTCCCTGCGCTCCAGCGCCGTCTTGTACTCGGCGTTCTCCGAAAGGTCCCCGTGCGAGGCCGCCTCGGCGATCGCCCGCGCCGCGGCGGGCACCTCCTCGTTCCTCATCCTTCGCAGGGCGTCCCTCCTTCGATCTATCGCATCGGGGCTGTCGTAGACGTAGTCTCCTTCCCAGAAATCCGCCCTCTCGCTCGTCCCGGTCCTCCTGGTCGAGTGCTCCCTGAGCACCTCGAGGACGAGCCCCGTGTCCTGAGCCGCCCCGACATCCGCCATCGCGTCGGCCAGGAGCGAGAGCCGCCTGGTGTCGAGAGATCTCAGGTAGGACTGCAGTTCCTCGTGCCGCCTCTCCAGGAGCGCCTGGATGGACCGTCTCGCCTGGTCGGCCCTGGCCCTGGGGATCATCTCCAAGACGCAAGAGACTGCGTCGTAGCCGGGAGGATCGGGCAGGTCCCACGAGAGGAGCGCCTCGACGGCCCTCAGATGCATGTCGGGGTCCGCCCTGGTCGCCAGCAGCGAGTCCAGGTAGGCTCCGGCCGGGCCCGGCCTGGAGCTTCGTGCCGTTTCCAGGGCCAGCATCCAGAGGTTCCTGGGCAGTGCGTCGAGGAACTCCCGCATCGTGTCCTCGTCGGCCTGCTCGACGAACGCAGAGAGGTAGACTCTGCGGCACTGGGCGGAGCCGACCTCCCCTATGGCCCGCACCGCCTTCGCGGCACTGCGCTCGATCAGCGCGGCCACGCCCTCGGGGAGCTGTCCGGCGGCAGGCTCTCCCGAGAGCAGCCATCGGAGCTCGAAAAGGGCACCGGTCTCGGGCGATCTGATCTTCGGGAGCTTCTCGAGGACGGAGGCGCAGACCTCGGCCCTCCGGTCCCTTGCGACCTGCCGGAGGACCCTGGCGACCTCCCTGACCCTGCCATCGAGCGGGCCCCTCGAGGACAGTATGCCGAGGATGACCTGATCGGACGGAGCAGACCCGCGGGCCTCTATCGCATCGCCCGACGGGATCATGAGAGGGTCCTTCGCTGCCGCGTCGAGGAGCTTCTTCCAGGTCTCCGCCGCTTCCTTCGGTCCGGCCAGTGCCGAAGCCTCGGCCTTCGACAGCCTGCCTCCCGCCTCTCCGAGAAGCTTCTCGAGCAATGCGGGAGGATTTTCGAGAAGACGATGGAAGGCATCCGGATCGAGTCTCCTCAGTATTGCGGGGCTGTCCGGCGGAAGCGGTCTCGTCGAGTCGAGCAGGGCCTCCAGCTTCATCCCGTACGACGGGGAGCCGTCGAAGTCGACAGCCGCGGAGTCGCGGGTCATGCGGACTATCCGGCCCGGTCCCATCGTCTCCGAGAGGACCCAGGCTCCCTCGCGGTAGCGCAGGAGGCTCAGCATGCGCTGCCAGGCCTGTCTCAGGCTGGCGGCGCCGTCCAGGAGCCCGCTGGTCCTGAGGAACCCCTCGAGAGGCTCGAACATGAGGAACTCGTCGCGCAGCATCTCTATCAGCAGAGAACGGAGCTGGGGGGCGGAGTCGAACCAGGGCGCGGAGGCGCGGAGGAACTCGGGAGGGACCGTTGCCGACCTGGCGCCCATGGATTCCAGCGAGAGGTCGAGGAGCTGGACGGCCAGTGCGGACTCGCCCCTCGAATCGAGGGCCGCGAAGACCCCGGCCGCCTCTTCGGGCGGGATGCCGGACTCAACCATCTCCAGCCACTGGTCTTCGAGCTGCCTGAGGTCACCTTCGGCAGCGAGTTCCGTCAGTCCGGGCAAGCAGGCAACCCCCAATCGTTCCGGTTGCTGAAGATAGTGAACCGCCGGCCGGCGCTCCAGTCGTATATTCCGGAAGCGCCCTCCGGCATCCGGGGGTGCGTGCGCAGGCCTGGTTGTCTCGAGACCGGAGGTTGGACGGTGGGCAAGGGGCGGATGAACAGAAGGCAGTTCTTCGGCAAGGTGGGCAAGATCGGTGGCGCAATGGTCCTGGGGTCGGTCGCCGGAAAGGCCTTTGCCGGTGAGTGGGAGCAGGGGCTTGCCGGGCTGTGGTCCGGGGGCTCGTTCCGCCAGGACTGCATCGACATTTCCAGGGAGGCCGAGGGCGTGGTCCGGGGAAGGATCGACGGGAGCTGGCGCGAGTTCCCGACGATCGACCTGCCCGACGCATTCATGCAGTGGAACCTCCAGGCCCGTCTCGAAGTGCTCGACTCCATCGCCGACATGATGCGCGGGGGCCAGGGCTCCGGCCCGTCGTTGGCAGGTCCCCACAATGCAGCGATGGCGACCTACGGGGGCGCGCGCCGGGACAGCAGCTTCACCGTGAACAACGCCTTCAAGGGCGTCGGCCTGTGCCCGGCGAGGGACCGGGTGGCGGGGCTGATCCAGACGATGAGGGACACGGGAGACGCCTCCATGCCCGAGAGGCTCCAGGTGCTCCACGACCTCTACTCCGACACCGCGAACTTCGATCTGACCAGGCTCGTCTCGCTGGAGCTGTACAGCACGCCCGACTTCGAGACCCACACGTTCCTGAACATCATGGAGAACCCTTCGACGTCGCTCGTCTTCCTCGATTCGACATCCTACGAGGTCCGCGGGCTGGCCGAGCTGGTCGATCCGTCCGATGCGGAGGCTCCCCAGTACAGCCGTGACATCATGACCTACACCAACCTCGCCCACTCCTACTTCCACGGCGAGTTCCCTCGGCCGTTCCCGGCCATCGTCGTCCACGTGACCCAGGTCTTCGACAACAGCCCCGGAACGGGTCTGGGCGTCAGGATCGCGCCGCCCCTGCCGTGACGCATGCGGGACTCTGAAGGGGAGGGGGCAAGAGCCCGGCCTGCCTTCATCGACGTGGACGGCACGCTCCTGGACTGCTCATCGGAGAGGCTGTTCCTTGCCCACCTCGTTGGGACCGGCAGGCTCGGCGCCGCATCCGTTGCGGGATTCCTGACGGCCTACGCGGCTCATCCGATCCGCACAGTGTCGCAGGGACCTGGATGGAACCGGACCTACCTCGGGGGGATGGACGCCCGGGCCGCGGAAGCAGATGCAGAGGAGTTCAGCCGGACCGCGCTCGTCCCCAGGATCCGCCCCGTGGTGGACTCCCTCCTGCGACAGCTGGGAGGAAGAGGCTTCACGCCCATACTCCTGTCGGCATCCCTGTCCTGGCTCATCAGACCCCTCGGCGCAGCCGTGGGGGCCTCGGACGCAGTCGGCAGCGTTCCCGGGGAAAGGGACGGCGTGCTGACCGGGAGGATCGAAGGAGAGAGGCCCTGGGGGGCCGCGAAGAGGGCCATGGCAGGCAGACTTGCCGAGGCAGCAGGCTTCATGCTCCCGGAGTGCTGCGCCCTGGGCAACTCCTCATCCGACGTGCCTCTGCTCTCCTCGTGCGGCATCGCCTACGCAGTGCATCCGTCGCGCTCGCTTGCGAGGATCGCCCGCGAGCGCGGATGGCAGACGATGGGAGGGCGGTCCTGAGCGGCGGCGTCCGGGCGCTCGGGGCCTTCTCCGGCGGTCTCGACGGGATCGTGGCCGCCACACTCCTCGTGGAGCAGGGCATTTCCGTCGAGCTTGCCACCTTCTCCAGCCCCTTCTTCGACGATGCGCGGGGGAGGGCTGGAGCATCGGCGCTGGGCCTCCCATGGCGCGGGATCGATCTCACGGAGCGCATGCTCCTCCTGCTGGGCGGCCCGCCGAGCGGATTCGGCGGCAACATGAATCCCTGCATCGACTGCCATGCAGCCATGTTCGAAGAGCTTGGGTCCGTCATGCTGTCGGAGGGCTTCGACTTCGTCTTTTCCGGGGAGGTTCTCGGACAGCGGCCGATGTCACAGAACCGCCAGTCGCTCGCCCGGGTGGCGAAGCTCTCCGGCATCGGAGGAAGACTCCTTCGCCCGCTCTCGGCGCTGGCCCTCCAGCCAACCCGGCCGGAAGAGGAGGGGCTGGTGGACCGTTCCGGGCTCCTCGGGATCACGGGGCGCGGCCGGGGCGTCCAGATGGCCTTCGCAAGTGAGAGGGGGCTCGACTACCCACCACCGGCGGGCGGCTGCCTGCTCACCGATCCCGGCTTCTCCCTGAGGCTGCGTGCCCTGATGTCCGCCGGGCTCCTCGAAGCGGGAACGGCACGGCTCATCGGGCATGGGAGGATGCTGGGCCTCGGAGGGGCCGGGTTCGGGATCGTGGGCCGGCACGAGGCCGAGAACGGTGTCGTCGAGTCTCTTGCGGGCTGCCGCCCCGTGCTCCGCATGGCGTCCCTGCCTGGCCCCTCTGCCGTCCTTGTCGGCGACCCTGCGGGTCTTCCACTGCTGGCTTCGCTCGTCGCCTTCTACGGCAGAGCTCCCGCCGGGAGCGAGGTGCCCGTGGAGGTGGGCGGCGCGATCCTCCCCGTCCGGCCCGCTACGAGAGAGACGGCGGACACGCTCCTCGTATGCCTGCGGCAGTCTGCCACTTGACACTCTCCCCCGCACCGCTGCTAAATTGGCGAGTCTCGAAGAAGGAGGTGAGCCGCAAGCATGATCCGCAATCGAGAGTTCTAGCCCGCCCGCTCTGCACAAGCCAAGCCTGACCTCTTCTCAGGCCCGCTGCAAGAGCAGAACGGGATTCTGAAGCAACGGCCGCGAAGCGGCCTCCCGGCCGAAGGCCGGGGCGATCAAGGAGAAGGTCAGGCTTCATGTATTTCGAGGACGATTTCCAGGAAGAGGAAGAGCCGAGGAAGCTCCCGATGAGGGAGCTGTACCGGGCCATGCGGCCGCTTGTCGCGCCGCACGTGCCTGCCTTCGCCCTGGCGGGCGTCCTCCTGCTGATCGCCGTCGGGGGGGAGCTCAGCGGCCCCCTCATCCTCCGCAGGATCATCGACGTGGCGATCCCCGCCCGCTCCACAGGTCAGACCGTGGTCCTCTCCCTGCTGTTCGCCGGTGTGTTCGGCGCTACGATGGCCCTCTCCTATGTGCAGGTGATGGTTGCCACCAGGCTGGGGCTCGCGATCGTGAGGGACCTCAAGGGGAAGGTGTTCTCGCACATGCTCACCCTCTCGCAGTCGTTCTTCGACGCGTTCCCCTCCGGCAAGCTGATGGCGAGGGTGGAGAGCGACAGCGAGCGGGTCCGGATGCTCTTCAGCGACGTGAGCATGGCCATCCTCAGGAGCATCTCGATGATGGCCGGGACCCTCGTGGTCATGGCTGTGACCGATCTCAGGATAACACTGTCGGTGCTGGCCCTGGTCGCCCCGATAGCGGCCCTGATCATCCCCGTCCTTCGGTACATGAGGAGGCTGTGGAGCAGGGTCAGGGCATCCTACTCGCGGATCGCCGGGCTCGTCTCGGAGTTCGTCAGGTCCGTCCCGGTTCTCCAGGTCTTCGCCGCCGAGCATGTCGCGCGCGGCAAGCTCTCCACGGAGGGCAGGCGCTTCCTGGGCCTCGAGGTGCGGGCTTCCCTCTGGGAGTACGGCTTCTGGGGCTTCCTGGGCTCGTGCGAGCTGGCGGCCGTTGCGATCATCCTGACGGCGGGCCGGAGCGGAATCGTGGCGGGGACCATCACGGTGGGGACCATCGTCCTCTTCGTGGAGTACACCAGAAGGCTCTTCGCCCCGATCGTGCAGTTCTCGGAGACGCTGGGCCAGGTGCAGAGGGCCATGGCTTCGGCCGACAGGATCTTCGGCATCCTCGGCACGCGCACGCTGACGCCGGACGGGGATCTCGGCGACGAGGACTTCCCCGAGGACTGGAAGGAGATCCGGTTCGAGGATGTCTGGTTCCGCTACGGCGAGGAGTGGGCCCTCAGGGGCGTGAGCTTCTCGATCAGGAGGGGATCCGTGGTCGCGCTGGTGGGCGCGAGCGGAGGGGGGAAGAGCACGATGGTCAGCCTCCTCATGCGGTTCTACGAGCCGCAGGAGGGACAGATCACAATAGACGGCATCGACATTCGCAGGTTCAAGCTCGATGCCTGGAGGAAGCGGCTCGGCCTCGTTCTGCAGAGCGTGAGCCTGTTCTCCGGGACGCTCGGGGAGAACATCACGGTGTTCGATCCGTCGTTCGAGACAGCGGACCAGGAGGAGGCCCTGCGCACGGTGGAGGCCGACGATCTCCTGGAGAGGGGAAGCGGCGGGCTGTCAGCCGAGGTCAGCGAGGGCGGCCTGAATCTCTCGATGGGCGAGAGACAGCTCGTGAGCTTCGCCCGGGCTGTTCTCAGGAGACCCGAGATACTGGTGCTCGACGAGGCGACGAGCTCGGTGGATCCGGGCACGGAGCGCAGGATCCAGAGGGCGATGGGCGCGATGCTGAAGGGCCGGACGGCCGTGATAGTAGCCCACAGGCTCAGCACGATCCTCGGGGCCGACTCGATACTGGTCGTTTCCGGGGGCAGGATAGTGGAGCGCGGCTCCCACGAGGACCTGATGGGAGCGGAAGGCGTATACGCCGGTCTGTTCAGGCTCCAGTTCGGACTGGAGGAGGTCCGTGCTTAAGTATTTCCGCTGGATAGCGCAGTACTACAGGCCGCACCGGGCCCACCTCGTGCTCCTGTTCGCGCTGACGCTCGTGTCGAGCACGGTGGCCCTCGCGCTGCCGCTCGTCCTGCGCAGCCTCCTGGACAACCTCCAGAAGGTCCTGGCGCCGGAGAACAGCGGGCAGTTCTCGAAGCTCATGCTGATGCTGGGGGCCATCGCAGCAGCCGCGCTCGTGGCCGACTTCTATCCCGGGGCGAGGTCCTGGCTCAACAGCAAGATAGGCCTGGCGGTCCGCGACAGGGTTTTCGACAGCATCCTCCACAAGGACTACAGGTTCTTCAACAGGTTCCGTCCGGGGGATCTCGCGACGAGGCTCACCGACGACATCTCGGAATACCCGAGGATAGGATGGTTCAGCTGCAGCGCGATCTTCAGGGCCCTCGAGTCCAGTTCCAGGCTGGTGTTCTGCCTTGCCGTGATGTTCTGGATGTGCTGGCAGCTCACCCTGATCGCGCTCGTCCCTCTTCCCGTGATGCTGTGGATCTTCTACCGCGTCGAGTCGAAGCTGGGGAAGCGCATCGAGGAGAGCAGAAAGGCGACGAGCCACACCGGGGACCTTCTGGACAGCACCTTCGCGGGCATAGCCATCATCAAGGCCTACAGGGCGGAGAAGGGGCAGGCCGGGCGCCTCAGGAGGCTCCTCGACACCAGGCTCGAGATCGACCTCTCCATCACCCGGCTCGTGATGATCCTCGATTCGCTCTACAGCGTGATCGGACAGGTGGGGAAGGTGATAGTCCTGCTGGTCGGAGGGCTCCTGGTGATAAGGGGCCGCATAGGGATCGGGGACCTCTACGCCTTCTACGTCTACCTCGACCTGATCATGGCGCCGATGCACGACATCCCGAACCTGTTCGTGACCTCGAAGCAGGCCTTCGCGTCGATAGACAGGGAGCAGGAGATACTGGAGTTCCCCGATGCGCCGCCTCGATCGGGCAGTCTGCGCACCGGCCCCGTGAAGTCCGTGGAGTTCAGAGGAGCGGGGTTCGTGTACCCCGGGACCTCGAACGGGATATCGGGCGTGACCGCCTCGCTGGTGGGCCCCTGCAGGATCGCGGTGGTCGGAGAGGTGGGCAGCGGCAAGACGACCCTGCTGAAGATGCTGGCAGGCCTCCTCCCCTGCTCGGAGGGGGGGATCTTCCTGAACGGCCGTCCCCTCCAGGAGATGTCCCGGGGGGACCTCGCCAGGGAGACAGGCTACGTGCCCCAGGACTCCATGCTCTTCAGCGAGAGCGTAGGCGAGAACATCGACCTGGGCAGGGGCATGGGCAGGCCTGAGCTGGAGCGGGCCCTGGCTCTTGCCGACCTGCCTCTCCCGGATCTCCCGCAGGGGCTGTCCACGAAGCTCGGACAGGCGGGCTGCGGCCTCAGCGGCGGCCAGAAACAGAGGGTGGCCATCGCCAGAGCGCTTGCAGCCGGTCCCTCGCTGTGCCTTTTCGACGACTGCACCGCCTCGCTGGATGCCGATCTCGAGGAGAGGTTCTGGAGAGGCTTCTCCGGGGTGGAAGCCGCGGGGCTGACCTTCGTCGTGACCCACCGCGAGGCCACGGTCAGACAGAGCGACCTCGTCATGTTCCTTCACGAGGGGCGTCTGGTGGACGTGGGCACCCATCGCGAGCTCCTGTCGAGGCAGAAGACGTACAGGCAGGTCCTGGCCTCCGAGGGGATGAAGTGAGCCGTCTGAGGGAGATGGCTGCATCCGGCGAGCTGGAGAAGAGGCTGGCCTCGCTCAGGGAGCTTGAGTCACCCTGCGTCCTGTGTCCCAGGATGTGCGGAGCGCATCGCTCCGAGGGCGAGACCGGCTTCTGCGGGGCGACCTCGCAGCTGGAGGTTGCCTCGCTGGTCGTCCACGGCGGCGAGGAACCGGTCCTCACCGGGGGCGTGGGAGTTGGGAACGCCTTCCTGGCCCACTGCAACCTGGAGTGCGTCTTCTGCCAGAACTCGCGGATCAGCCAGACCGGCGTCCGCTATCCCATGAGTCCGGAGAAGCTCGCCGAGGGGCTCCTGGAGATGCAGGGAGCGGGCTGTCCGACACTGGGATTCGTATCGCCGACCCATCAGCTGCCCTCCGTCACGGAGGCGATAGCATGCGCCGTCCCCCTGGGTCTGGACCGGCCGCTCGTGTACAACTCCAACGGTTACGACAGCGTGAAGGCGCTGAAGCTGGTGGAGGGGATCTTCGACATCTACCTTCCCGACTTCAAGTACGCCGGCGAGGCCGAGGCGCTGGAGCTGTCCGCCGCGCCGGGCTATCCCGGCGCAGCGATCGCGGCCATCGCCGAGATGTTCAGACAGGTCGGCCCGCTCGAGCTCGATTGCCGGGGGATCGCGCGGCGCGGACTGATAGTGAGACATCTCGTCCTGCCGAACGACCTCGCCAGGACCCGGGAGGTGCTTGCGCTCGTCGCCTCGGAGGTCTCGCCGCATGTGGCCGTCAGCCTGATGGCGCAGTACAACCCCCTGCACAGGGCGGGGGACTTCCCGCTCCTCTCCCGGAAGCTCCGGCATCGCGAGTACGAGGCCGCCGTCGAGGCCCTTGAAGAGCTGGGCCTGGAACAGGGATGGGTCCAGGACTGGGAGGGGTCTCCCGATGCCTGGGTGCCGGACTTCGGGAGGGATCGGCCCTTCAGGGAGTCGGAAGGCGTCGGGCCTTCAGACCTTCCCTGACTGCGACGAACAGGCTCCTGCAGGCGGCGCCCGGATCCTCGGCGGCCATGACGGCCGAGACAACTGCGACGCCATCCGCGCCGGCGCGGATCACTTCGGCCGCATTCGAGACGTTGATGCCTCCGATGGCCATGAGCGGCAGGCCGGAGGCCTCTCTCAGCAGCTCGATGCCCTCGAGGCCCAGCGGCCTGGATGGCAGCTTCTTCGTCTGCGTGGTGAAGACCAGGTTGGCGGCCAGGTAGTCGGCTCCTTCCTCCTCCGCGGAGCGGGCCTCCCAGGGCTCTCTCACGGAGACGCCGATGAGGCAGCCGGGCCCCAGGAGCCTCCGTGCGACCCCGGCGGGCATGTCCTCCTGGCCGAGGTGGACCCCGTCGGCCTGCACCTCCGCGCAGACCAGGGGAAAGTCGTTGATGATCAGCCTAGCTCCGTAGGCCCGGGTCAGGGCCAGGATCTCGCGGGCCGATTTCTCCAGCTCCCCGGGAGTCGCCTCCTTGTCCCGGAGCTGGATCGTCTTCACTCCTGCCTCGAGGGCCGCCCTGCAGACATCCGCGATGCTCCTGCCGCCGGCCAGGTGCCTGTCGGTCACCAGATAGACCCTCAGGTCGTGAACCAGCGATCTCCTGTCTACTTCCATGACTGGCTCTCCTCGCTCAGGGACGCAAGCGCATCGAGGAAGAACGGGACGAATGTGCCTGGGCCCTCGCATTTGTCGGCTGCCAACTTCCCCGCTATCCCATACGCCGCCAGCGCCCCGACAGTGCGCTCAAGGGGCTTCCCGCCGGCCCCCACGAAGCAGGCGACGATGGTCGTCGCTCCGCACCCGGTTCCAGTGACCCTCCCCATGATGGGATGCCCGAACTCCACCGCCGCTTCCCGCTTCCCGTCCGTGACGAAGTCGACGGGCCCCGTGACGGCCACGACCGCTCCCGTTCTCCTGGAAAGCTCGGCGAAGGCCTGCCTGTCAGGCTCGGCACCGGTCGAGTCGACCCCCCGGACCGCACCCGACTTCCCGCAGAGGGTCATCACCTCACCCGCATTCCCGCGGATGACTGACAGCTTCAACTCCCTCATCAGCTCCAGGGCACCCTCGGTGCGGAGCCTTGTTGCACCTGCTCCCACGGGATCCAGAACTATCGGGATGCCCTTCCCGTTCGCCTTCCTGCCAGCCGCGAGCATGCTCTCGATCTGCGCCCTGTCAGGCGTTCCGATGTTGAGGAGAAGCACGCCCGCAGCCTCGACCATCTCCGGCGACTCCTCTATGGAAGGCGCCATGACCGGCGAGGCCCCGAGGCAGAGTGTGACATTCGCAGTGAAGGTAGTGACCACGCTGTTCGTGATGTGGTGCACGAGAGGATTGACTCGCCTTACTTCACGCAGGCCCTCGGCCGCCAGTGCCGCAGGACTCCTCATGCTCCGGATTCCCCCCTCCCCGACGTCTTCAGATGGATACTATAACGCCGGAGGCGCCGAGGCAAACCGAAGACGGGCCCTCGTCTTGACTTGGGACATGGCGCGATTCATATGGAATTCTCCCTGACCCGCGGGGGGAGGCTATGGCCGCCAGGGCATCATCACGGTTCGACCCCATGTACCTGCTGGTGCCGCTCGTCGTGTTCCTCGTGCATGCAGCCAGCAGGAACATCACTTCCAGCGACTCGATCTGGACCGTCCACACCGCAAGGAGCCTTGTCCTCGAAGGCAACCTCGACCTGGACGAGTACGGGGCCGAGCTTGCCCGGGAGAACTACAGGAATACGATCAGCCTCGGAGGCCACCGGTTCAACATCTTCCCCTTCGGCACCCCGGTGCTGGCAGCACCCTTCGTCCTTGCGGCCGATGGCGTCCTCTCCGTCCTGGTCCCGGCGGTGCCCGGCCTGGAGCGGGTGATCCGGGGCCGGAGCGCCGAGGAGATAACCCGAATGGATTCCATCGGGCTCCACAAGGGGGTGGAGCTCGTTACCGCCTCGTTCTTCGTTGCCCTGGCGGCGATGTTCGTCTATGTCGCGGCGAGGAGAGCCCTCGGGAGGACCGCTCCCGCCCTGGTGGCGACGTTCGCGTTCGCATTCTGTACCTCTGCCTGGTCCACAGCCAGCAGGGCTCTCTGGTCGCATACCGCGTCGATGCTGTGCAATGCCGCGGTTCTCGTCCTGATGCTGCCCCGTCCGGATCGCAGTGTGGCGGGATTCGCCGCGGGATGCCTGCTCGCCTTCGGCTTCGCGATCCGGCCGACCAATGTCATCCCTCTGGTCGTCTTTGCCGTCTACATGCTTGCAGCGCAGAGAAAAGAGGCCCCGCGGTTCCTCCTGGGAGCAGCCCTGACCGGGCTCCTCCTGCTCGCATTCTGCCGGATCATGTACCACATGTGGCTTCCGGTGTACTATTCCCCGTCGAGACTCGACCGGCCCTGGTACTTCGGCATCGCCCTGGCGGGCAACCTCATCTCTCCCAACAGGGGCCTGTTCATCTTCAGCCCCTTCCTGATCTTCTGCCTGTACGGGATCGTCCGGGGAGTCTTCGGGAAGGATGGCGGGCTCAACGCCGCCGTCGCCTTCATACCCATCCTCCACTGGGTGGTCATCGCGACGTTCCCCCAGTGGTGGGGCGGGCTGGCCTATGGGCCGCGGTTCTTCACGGAGATGATGCCCTTCCTCATCTTCCTGCTCATCCCGTTCATGAAGGCCATATCGGCCCCCTCCTTCAAGTGGAGGACGCCTGCCTGGGTCATCTTCTCCCTGCTCGTCCTGGCAGGCTTCTTCGTTCACTTCCGAGGAGCCAGCGACTGGGCCGTGTTCGAATGGGTGGACCAGCCCAGGAACCTGGATGTCTATCCCTCCAGGGCCTGGGACTGGAGCGACATGCAGATCTTCAGGGGACTCTAGAACGGAGGCGACATGACGTCTGCCATTGCTCTCGCCCTGGTGATGACCCTCCCGACACCCGGTCTCCCGCCCGGAGCGGAGTCCCTTCTCACCTCGGCGCTCGATACGCTGAGGATGACTCCGCGGCAGATGAACTTCGACCGCAACTGGGCACCCTCGTGCGCGATGATGGACAGCACCGTGCTCAGGGCCCTGCAGGATGTCTTCTACCTGCCGCAGGTCCTTTTCGAGAGGGTCGCGCTGGCCCATGGCAGGCTCTCCCTTCCCGACGATCCTCACGGGAGCCTCTCCGATCTCGAGAGCCTGCTGTCGGGGCTCGACGCCGGATACGCGCAGGCCATCTCCTCCATCGGCCCCGGATGCACCGACTCACTGCTGGCCGTGGTCACCAACCTCTGGGCCGACACCGACAACCCTGGCGAATGGGGAGGATGGGGCGCCGTCGTGGCAGGCAGGGGCGGACAGCCGATCGACACTCTCACCATGGACCCGGACACGCTTGCTCTACTGCTGGAGAATTGGCCGGTCCAGCCGGCCGTCCCGGCCGACACTCTTCTTGCGCTGGCTCTGTCGCTGGAGAAGGCCCAGTGGCTCGCTCCGGTCCCGGTCGATCTTCCCGGCGTCACGGGCACGGTAGTCGCCTTCGACCTCGGAGCGCGCGTGCCCTATGTCGTCGGCGGCGACGGCGCCAACACCTACGGTCCGGGATGCCCCTTCGGCCTGATCATCGACCTCGGGGGCAACGACCTGTACGGAGACGGCATCGGGGGGGCCATGGGCCCGGTGGACCGAAGATGCACCCTGATCATCGACTTCTCGGGGGACGACTCCTACACCTCGAGGCTCCCGGTCGCGGCTGGCGCCGGCGTGATGGGTTTCGGGGGAGTGATCGACCTGGGAGGGGACGATGTCTACAGGTCGGGTCCGATCAGCCAGGGCGCAGGCCTCTGTGGCCAGGGCATCCTGATCGACCTGGCGGGCAACGACTGGATGGAGGCCGATTTCTTCGCGCAGGGCGCGGGGTGCATGGGCCGCGGCGAGCTGTATGACTTCGCCGGCGACGACACGCGGCGGGTGAGCGCCTTCGGCCAGGGCTTCGGCGGTCCCGCAGGCGACGGTGTCCTCGCGGATGGAGACGGCTCGGACTGCTACCTGGCGGGCTTCAAGTACTCGCACGCGCCTCTCCTCCCCGACGACAACAGAGCCATGTCCCAGGGCTTCGCGATGGGCCTGCGGCCCGTCGTCTGCGGCGGCACCGGTCTCCTGGCCGACTTCGGGAAGGGGAACGACACCTATCGGGCCGAGGTCTTCGGACAGGGCGGGGCCTACTGGTACGGCCTGGGGATGCTGTTCGACGAGGACGGCCAGGACTGCTACAACGCGGCGGAGTACGCCCAGGGCTCCGGCATCCACCTGGCCTGCGGCATCCTCTGGGACGGCGGCGGCGACGACCTCTACTTCTCCAAGTTCGGGCCCTCGCAGGGGGCGGCGCACGACCTCTCCACCGGATGGCTGTACGACGCGGGCGGAAGGGACACGTACGTCTCGCAGGGAGCCCAGGGGTTCGCCATCAACAACTCGGCGGCCGTCTTCATCGACAGCTGCGGGGTCGACACCTACTCGTGCGGGACGGAGGGACAGGGCACGGGGTCGTGGTCGCGGGGATCGGCAAGCGCCGGCGTGTTCATAGACATGGCGGACGACGACTGGTACCTCGGGAACGGGGAAGACTCGCTGAGATGGACGGACGGGGCCTACGGGGCCGGCATCGACGCCGCGGTGGAGATACCTCCCGAGGAGATACCGCCGGAGGAGATCGGCCATCCGGAAGACCTGGATCTCGACTCCCTGTTCTCCGTGGCCTCGGAGTGGGACGTGGGGGAGAACCGGGAGAGGGTCCACGCCCACTGGGCCGAGCTTGCCCGCAGGGGTCCGGCGGCGATCGACTACATCGTGCAGAAGCACCTCGACACCAGCGACGGCCTGGCGCTCCGGGCGATAGAGGAGGCCGTCAAGGCCAACAAGGACTATGCCCTGCCGCTCTTCCTGAGCCTGCTCGACAGCCTGCACGGGCGCAGGCTCAGGAACACGATCTACCTGCTGGGAGTTACCGGGGGCGACGAGGCGAGGATCCCGCTGGAGCAGATGCTGGCAGGGTCCGACTCTCTCGCCACAAGGCTCTCGATAGTCCAGGCCCTCGGGCTCATAGCCGACCCGGCTTCCCTGGACGCGCTCCTGCCGCTCGCATCCGACTCGGTGGAGAGGATGCGCCGGATGGCGGCCGTGGTCATGGGGCAGCTGGGCGACACGCTGGCCGTACCGACGCTGGAGTTGCTCGCCCGGGACAGCCTTCTGGACGTGAGATCGGCGGCCGAGAACTCCCTCAGAACGCTCGAGGGAGGGCGGTAGGGAGATCGGCGCAGGAGTTTGACAGGGACGCGGGACCTCTCTATGATGCTGTACAACTCTGTTTGCGAAACCCTCTGAAAGGAGAGACCATGAAGAGGTTGAGCCTGTTGTTCCTGGCTGCCGCTTTCGTGCTGGTCGGCTGCGCCGGTGACAATCCGTCCGGCCCCAGCGGCGGCACTCTCGATGTCGTCACCGGACTCACCATCGACGAGTCCGGCTCGTCGGGCGACCAGGTCGTCCTGAACTGGACCGCCGTCTCCGATGTAGACGGCTACTATGTCTACTGGAGGGCCAACAACGAAGGTTCGTGGAGCCAGGTCGGCGATGTGACGGGCACGACCTACACGCATACCGCCAACTCCGCCGGCGGCTATGCCGTCATGGCCTACAAGGGCGACGACACCTCCTCCGACTACTCCAATGTCGTCGACTGCATGCCGAACATCGTGACCGGGAGCTACACCATCTACGACAACTATGCCCCGGCCGAGGACCCATCGGGCTTCATCTTCCACGACACCTACGGCGAGACCGGCATGGCGAGCTCCGGCTCGTTCGACCAGGACATCTACGCCTACGACCCGTGGACCGACGCCGACCGCCTCGCGCTCTACAGCGGCGACTACGGCCCGTTCGGCAACGGCGAGCCCACGATGATGATCGGCTACGGCGACCAGGGCTGCGACCTGTACGGCAAGGCCCCTGACGGCAGCGCCGGATGGTGGGACAACGGCGAGATCTATCAGGGCGACGTGATCTTCTGCCAGCTCTTCGACGACTACTACACGAAGATGTACATCAACACCATAGCTCCCGACGGCGTCTCCGCGCACGGGACCTATGTCACCTTCACCTTCGAGTTCCAGCCCATCAACGGCCTGAGGCTCTTCACTACCAACAGCTAACTTCGGGCGCAGGAACAGTGGGGCGGGGCTTCGGCCCCGCCCCTTCAGTCTCCCCCTCTACTTGACAGCGCAAACACCGGGTCGCAGCTTCGATCAAGTGCAGGGTGCCCGTAGCGGGCCCTCCGCACGGAGCCGCTCGAACCCATGGAATCGGAGGCCCGGGATGAGGAAGATGGTTCTGACCCTCCTGTCGATCATGCCCGTCATGCTCGCCGGATGCGGCGACAGCGGAACGGGGCCGTCCAGCACCACGCCGGACTGGTTCCCGATGCAGGTCGGCACGATCTGGAGCTTCGACCTCTCCGGAACCATCGCCGTTGCTTCGGGCACGATCGATGTGACGGGCGGCATGGACATGGAGGCGACGGCGGAAGTGCAGCACTCGGAGGGCTTCACCGTCTTCGAGGTGCTGACCGTGTCCGAGGTGACGTTCACACCGGAGGGCGGCGGGGCATCCTGGACGGAGAACACGACCGACACCACGTACGTCCACGTGACGGACACGGCGGTGGAGGAATACACCAGCCTGGACGACACCGAGCCCGGGACGATGCTCGAGCTGCCCCTCGAGGTCGGCGACTCCTGGTACTACGAGACGGGCGGCGACTACGTCGAGACCGTCTTGAGCCTTTCGGAGTCGGTCACCGTCCCCGCAGGGACCTACTCCCCCTGCGCCTACGTGCAGGAGACGATCCACGGGGAGTCCACGGACAACTACTACGCCAACTTCTTCTACGCGGACGGCACAGGTCCCGTGAAGATGGTCGTGCACTCCGTCACCCTGGACGAGACGGACGATCTGGAGTTCGACAGGAGCTAGGATGCGGGAGAGCCCGGCCCGGGGAACAGCCCCTCCAGCCTCCGGCGTACCCTCCCTCCTTCCCTGGACGCCGAACCCCGGCCCGCTATATAGGATATAGCCTGCGGAAGCCGCCGGCAGGGGCCTTTCGTGGAGGAGGGAGGGTGATGCCTTGGGCAGGGCATTGCTTGTGCTGTCCGCCGCCCTGTCGTTGATGACCGCGTGCGGCGGGCCTTCGGGCAACGACTTCTCCATAGAGGTGACGGCGCCGCCGGCCGGAGGGGCCATCGCCGATCACAGCTACATCATCCAGTGGTCCGTGAATGTCCCGGAGTCCTACTCCGGTTCGTACGTCAATGTTTACGCCGACACCGACACCGATCCTTCGGCGGGACTGGTGATGCTCGCCGAGTCGCTGGACGTGGAAACGACCGGCTGGCTCTGGGACTGCTCGACCTACCCCGAGGGCGAGTACTTCGTCCGTGCAGTCCTGCACCACGGCACCGATGACACGTCGGACTACAGCGACGGGACCATCACGATCACCCATTCTCCTCTCGGAGACGTGCAGGGCATAGAGGTGGTCGCCGACTCCTGCTCCGGCAACTCCGTGTACATCTCCTGGGAGCCGCTCGTCGGGGCAACCTCCTACAGGGTCTATTTCAGCGCGGACAGTGTCGCCAGCTGGATCCTGGAGGGGGAGACGGAAGACCGGCACTTCGTCCACGACGCTCCCGGCGCGGGCGCCTACGGGGTGAAGGGAGTCCGCGAGGGCGAGACCTCGCCGGGCTACGGAGCGCCGGCCAGCACCATGCCCCTGATCTTCGCCGACTCCCTTTACACGATCTGGGATCAGATGGCCCCCCCGGGCAGTCCCACGGCCGTCCAGTTCACCCCGTGCGGAGGCATCCTGTTGACCTACGAGTCCACGCTGTACTCAGTCTACTGCTATCAGGCCGGTCAGCCGTATCCACCCTGCCTGTGGTCGGGCGACGCGCCTCCGGTTGGCAGCGGGTTCCCCACCGGTCTCGCGGCGGAAGGCACGACGCCCTCGGTGGCCCCCGGAAGCGGCTATGCCGACTCCATCCTGGTCGAGCCCGGCGAAGTCCTCTTCGCTCATCTCCAGGATCAGGGCTACTTCGTGAAGGTCCTCGTGGACAGCGTGCCCGTCAACCCCGACTCTCCGGACAGCCGCGGGGTCAGCTTCACATACGAGTTCCAGAACATCAACGGTCTTCGCCTGTTCACCTCGGCCGCCCCATAGGCCGCCCGAAAGGAGGCATCCGCTCACCATGATCTCCTGCACACTGGCCTGCCTCGCGCTCGCCGCATCGCCTCTGTCCCCGCTCAAGCAGGGCTCGCCGATAATCCAGAACCCCGACACTCTCGTGGCGGGAAGCTCCTCTGGAGTCGACATGGCGGCTCTGCAGGCCGCCGCCTCCGGCGTCATGCAGCTCGAGGGCGCCCGGTTCGGGATCGCAGTGCGCGACTTCACGACGGGAGAGGGATTCACAAGGGGCAGCGGGATCTTCGAGATCGGAACTCCCGAGCTGATAGTCTGCTCCTGTGCGATAGACCTCGATGCCCGCGGGATAGTGCCCCTCGACACTCTCTCTTCCAGGAACGAGACGCTCGGGGATCAGGTCATCATGGCCCGCGAGGGCGACATGGAGGCCACGATGAGGGTCGGGGAGCGGCTGAAGCACATCATCCCCGGATGGCTGGCCGAGAAGGGCTTCGACTCCACGACCTACCACGGCACACAACTGCTGTGGCCCGGGGCGCCCGAGGTCGATCCCAACACTTCGACTCCCGGGGACTGCATGGGGATGCTCTCCATCATAGAAGCGAGGCTCGGCGAGCCGACGATCCGCAGGCTTACGAGGAACCCGTTCACGCGGACCGGACTGGAGGATCTCCAGAGCAGCGCCACGCCGATCTACGGGTTCTGCTCGCGCGGGGAGGGCGGCCAGACGAGGGCCGCCATAGCCTACCTGCCCGACGGGAGGAAGGTCGGCATCGTCATCATCGCTGACCACCTCTGCTGCACGGAGAAGGCTGACCTGGCCTTCAGGATGATGTGGGCCGCACTGCAGTGAGGATGCGGACGCCCGTCGTCGCGAGTAGAATAGTCGTTCAATGGCCCCGTCGATCCAGGGGCCGGAAGGAGAGAACATGAGACTCCTCGCAGCCGCACTCGTGCTCGCGCTCACTGGCACCGCCGCAGCCGGCGGGTTCTCCCTCGGGTTCAAGGAAGTGGACCTCCCGACATACGTGTTCACGGATGGCTCCCCGGCCGAGGCCACCGCGCCGATGCTCAGGCTCGGAAGCGCCCTGTCGCCCGAGTTCCGTATCGAGGCTCTGCTCGGCTATGTGAAGTCCAGCTTCGATATAGAAAATGGCGGCAACGGCAGCGCCAGCACGTTCGCCATCGGCGGCTCGGGCTTCTACGTCATCGCGGCCCCGTCCAACACGGTCTTCAGCATCGGCGGCTCGCTCATCTATGCGAAGTCCTCCATCGAGGACGGGAACTCCACATCGGACCTGACGATCCTCCCTGTGATGAGGGCCGACTTCGCCGTCCCGAACATGGACCGCGTCGCCTTCTTCTCCGAGTTCGGCCTGAGGTACGACAAGGCCACCACCAAGGTCGAGACCGGCGACACGACCACCGACTACAGCTACAGCCACTTCGGCACCTACAACTCGCCGCACATCCTCGGCGGCGTCTACTACAGCTTCTAGCAACGCCTTCGGGCGCAGGGGGCGGGGGGTGACTCCCGCCCTCCGCGCGCTTGTGGGCTGTAGGCCGTAGGCTGTAGGGGCTGTCGTCCGGGCCGGGCTTCTTCCTGTAGCGAGCCTTCAGCCTTCAGCCTACAGCCTACAGCCTCCAGTCCCCAGTCTGCTCTCTGTGTCTGGCGTCCGGCGGCCCGCCCGCCTATGTTCCCGCAACCAGCCACGGTGCTTTTTCTTCCGGAGCCCAAGGTGGAAAGGGGTGCTTCGATGGCGATCAACCTGCGCGGCAAGTCCCTCCTCACCCTGCTCGACTTCGAGCCCGAGCAGGTGAGGTACCTCCTGGATATCTCGCACACGGTCAAGGCCGAGCGGTACTCGGGACAGTCTCACCAGCGCTTCCAGGGAAAGACGCTCGCGATGCTCTTCGAGAAGCGGTCCACCCGGACACGATGTGCCTTCGAGACGGCATTCGGCGAGGAGGGCGGACATCCCGTGTTCCTGTCGATGGACGACATTCAGCTCGGAGCCAAGGAGAGCGTGGAGGACACCGCCCGGGTCCTGGGCAGGATGTTCGATGCCGTCATGTTCCGCGGCTTCAAGCAGGAGACCGTCGAGCTGCTCGCCGAGTACTCCGGCGTGCCCGTCTACAACGGCCTCACCGACATGTTCCACCCGACCCAGGTCCTCGCCGACCTCATGACTATCGAGGAGCGCTTCGGCGATCCGGCCGGCCTCAGGCTGGTCTTCGCGGGTGACGGCCGCAACAACATGGCCAACAGCCTGATGATAGGCACGAGCCTGATGGGCATGGACTGCACCATCCTGGCTCCGAAGCAGCTCTTCCCCGATCCCGAGCTTGTCGAGAGGGTCCAGGGCCTCGCAGACGACTCAGGCTCCACTCTCACGATCACCAGCGAGAGGGAGGAGGCGCTCGCCGAGGCCGACGTCATCTACACGGATGTGTGGGTCTCGATGGGCGAGGAGGCCAAGGCAAAGGAGCGCATGGCTATGCTGGAGCCATACCGGGTCGACCAGCAGATGCTGGACGAGACCGGGAACCCCGACGTGATATTCATGCACTGCCTGCCCGCCGTTAAGGGGAACGAAGTCACCGAGGAGGTCATCGAGGGCCCCAGCTCGGTGGTCTGGGACGAGGCCGAGAACAGGAAGCACACGATCAAGGCCGTGATGATCGCGACTCTCCTCTAGCGTGTGCGTTGACGGCAAGCCGGTTCCGGGGATAGCTTCCGGGGAGACGGGAGGGATCGACACATGCTGCTCCTGGCCCTGATCGCGCTCGATACAGCCGACCTGACATCCTCCTACGAGGCCGCCGCGTATTCGCTTCCTCAGCAGGCCCCGGTCCCGGTTCCGGCCATCGAGCAGATAGACCCCTCGGAGTACGTCCTCGGGCCCGGCGACGTCCTGTGGCTCTGCGCGGAGGGAGGCCTGCCCTCGGGCTTCTTCCCTTCGGCAGGGACGTCCGTCCTCTACCTGACCGTCGCGCCGGACGGGGAAGTCATCATCCCCCTGATGGGAGGCGTCCCGGCGGGGGGACTGACGCTGGATCAGGCGACGCTCGAGATCTGCTCGAGGGTCCATTCCCGCTTCAGAGGGGTGACCGCCAGCGCGGGACTCGCGGGTGTCCGCAACTTCAGGGTCGCCGTCACCGGGGAGGTCGTGACCCCCGGGATCGTCACGGTGCATGGCACCGATCATCTCTGGGACGTGATCGCAGCCGCATGTGGATCGGCGCCCGGAGCCTCGCTGTCGTCCGTGCTGGTGATCTCGAGCGGAGGTGACTCGTCGAGGATAGATCTCGCCGGCTTCCTCGCCTCAGGCGATCCGGCCGGCAACCCGATGCTGGCGCCGGGTGACAGGGTTTTCCTGGATCGCGCTTCCGACTTCGTCGAGGTCCAGGGTGCGCTGTTCCTCAAGGGGCCCTTCTCGCTCCAGCATGACACGGATGGATGGAGCGAAGGTGCAAGGGGGGTCTTGGAGTTCCTGCGGGGCGAGACTGCAGGGGAGTGCATCCTGAGAGCTGGCGGCCTCACTCCCTGGGCGATGGCCGACAGCATCTACATTGAAAGGCCTCTCGCCGGCGGAGGCGTGGAGATCGTCAGGGCTCCGTGGCCCTCCTCCGATGTGCCGATGGAGCCCGGCGACAGGCTCATCTGCCCGGGCTCGCCGGCCTCGGTGTCGGTCACCGGGTTCGTCCATGCCCCGGGACCGTATCCGTGGGTGGCGGGCCGCGATGCACTCTACTACATAGGCCAGGCGGGCGGCTTCGAGCAGGAGGCAAGACAGTCCGGGACGAAGGTCGCCCTGCCCTCGGGCGAGGAGGTCGACGCCCGCGATGCGGGGCCTCTCCCGGCCGGAGCAGTCATATCCGTTCCCCGAAAGCTCCTCATGTGGTGGCAGGACTACCTGACGATCGCGACGGGAGTCGCCTCGGTCGTCATAGCCTGGAAGAGCGTGTTCTAGATGCAGCCGGAGAGAACAGCCTCCTGGTACCTGTTCGTTCTGCTGAGGAACCGCAGGTTCCTCCTGATCTCGATGCTCCTCGTCATGGTCCCCACGGTGGTCGTCACCTACCTGCTGAAAAAGAAGTACACCGTGACCACGGTCATCATGCCCCCCGAGTCGGCCCCCGAGACGGGGCTGAGCTTCGGAGGGCTGGGCCTCTCCGAGTTCGCTGGCTACTTCAGCGGGGGGATGGGTTTCTCCCTGCCCCTGATGACCACCCTGTCGGATGTCTACGTCGAGATGCTCCAGAGCCGCACTCTGATCGAGAGAGTCATCCTCAGCACCGGATACATCGACTCGGTGCACGTCAGGCGCCAGTACGACCGCGACCAGCAGGTGGGCATGTACTGGGCGAGGAGGATATTCAAGCGGAACTACTCGGCGAGCGTCACGCCGTCAGGCTTCATAGAGATCAAGGTGACCACGGGCAATCCGTGGTATTCCGTCGAGGTCTCCCAGCGTGTCGTGGCGGTGCTCGACAGCCTGAACATCGCGATATCGACCAGCCGCTCTCACACCTCCAGGGTGCTTCTGGAGAGGCAGCTCGCCGGAGCCGACAGCCTCCTGGAAGCCTCGTCCGAAAGCCTCGCTGTCTTCCAGGACAGGTATGGGATAGTTTCGCCCGAAGAGGAAGTGACCCAGCTCGTCACGACCCTGGCCCAGCTGAAGCAGCAGTACCTGGAACTGCAGGCCTCGGCCGCGGCCCTGGGCTCGGGCTTCGGCGGAGGCGGCACGACGGCCGCCCTGGAGTTCCAGCGGCGGGCGGCGGCCATCCTCGGTGTGATAAGGCAGATGGAGAGCGGCACGTACTCGGCCGCCATCGACTCCGCATTCCCTTCGCTCTCCCTGGACCAGTACCCCGCCGTCGTCTTCCAGTATGCCAGGCTGAGGAGCGACTACGAGATGGCCCTCCGGATGACCAGCACGCTGAGGGTCAGCCTTCAGCAGACCATCGTCCAGGAGGACAACCCGTCGCCCTCGGTGAGGCTGCTCGACGCGCCGGCGCACCCGGGATGGAAGAGCAAGCCCAGGAAGATCATCATCTGGGCCGAGGTCTTCGTCGTCGCCCTGGTCCTGCTCGTTACCTTCATCTTCATGAGGGAGAGGATCTGGCAGTTCCAGAGGGAGAGCCCCGGCAAGTGGCGGGAGTGGCAGGAGCTCCTGAGCGAGATGAAGGGTGATCTGCGACGAGGCGGGAGGTCTCCTCAGCCTCCTGACGCCTCCGCCAGGAGCTGAGTGTAGGAGTCGTACCTCGGGGCCGAGAGGGTCCCCTCCCTGACGGCCGCGGCCACGGCGCACCCGGGCTCGTCCCTGTGCAGGCAGTTCCTGAACCTGCACAGGTGCCGGAACCTCTCGAACTCCGGAAAGCACAACTGCGTCGAGTGCAAGGGTATGTGGCTCACGGGGAACGCCCTCAGCCCCGGCGTGTCCACGAGGGTCACGCCGCCCGGGAGGCGGATGAGGACCGACGCGACGGTCGTGTGGACCCCCTTCCCCGTCCTCGCGCTGAGCGCGCCGGTTCTGAGTCCGGACGGTCCCCCCAGCGCCTTCACAAGGCTGGTCTTGCCCGCCCCGGAGGGCCCCGTGAGAGCCACGGTCATTCCCGTCAGGGAGGCCGCCAGAGCCGGTACGCCGCTCCCGGAGAGGCAGCTCACGCAGAGCATTGGGATGCCCGCCTCGCGGTAGTCCGCGCCGGCTGATTCGAGCTCGGCGAGATCGTCCGGCTCCGCGAGGTCCACCTTGTTGACGACGATGGACACGGGGATCCCTTCGTGGAAAGCCGCCGCCGCCGCCCTGTCGATGAAGCCCCTCTTCATGGCGGGGCTCCTCAGCGACACCAGCACGATGACCGCGTCTAGGTTGGCGGCTATCACCTGGATCCCGCCCGGGCAGGGCCTGTGAAGGGAGTTCCTCCTGGGGAGGATCTCCGCCACGGTGTTGATGCCGTCTTCGCAGAGCCTCACCTCCACGAAGTCGCCGGCCGCAGGGGGATCGCCGAGGAATGTCCTGCCTGCGAGAGTGGCTTTCACCTCCTCCTCCCCCGCGAGGACCCTGAGCGTCCTCCCGTGCGCCGACATGACGAGGCCCTTCACCTGGCTGCCTCGACAGTATCGATCGGGATTCCCGCGTGCGATTCCAGCCAGAGGGCCGTTCGCTCCGGCAGGTACTCCGTTCCCGGCGCCAGCAGGATCAGGCCCACGCCGAGGGACGAGGGGCTCGCCCCCTCGAACACCATCCTGTCGAGGGCGACGAATCGACTGCGTGGATCGTCCATCCCGGCCGAGAGGGCTATCGCAGGGATCAGCAGCTCGTTCGCCGCCAGTCTGCCCTCCCAGCCCCGTCTGCCTGCGGCCTCGAGCCCTTCCTGGAGCCTGTGATCGCGCCCCATCGCCGACAGGGCCGAAGGCCACAGGGTCATCGCCCCGCAGAGCGCGAGACCGGCAGCGGCCGGCCTGGGGAGCCAGCGCGGCAGTCTCATCTTCGCGCCGGACGCCACGGCCCAGGGGATGGCCAGGAGGAAGATCTGGTCGACGTACCTGGGGAGGGCGAGGGAGCCCACGAGGAGAGATGCGGAGAGGAATGCCAGGTGCCCCACCCCGCCTGCCAGCCACGGCCAGCCGCGAGGCCTTGCGACGAGGGCCGCGAGGAGAAGGGGGCCCATGACCAGGAGCGCCCTTGCCGCGGCCCAGAGCCAGAAGCCCAGGGCTCCGGGAGTCTCATAGGGCATCGCGCGGACGGCATACCTGACTTCGAGGACCGACCAGAGGGGATTCCCTGCCATCCAGAGGTTGAGGAGAGGCCAGACCGCCGCCAGCGGCAGGAGAGCCGGCAGAATCAGCCATTTTCTGCGGGCCACTGCCCTGGCTGCAGAGTAGATGAAGGCCTCCGGCCTGACCAGGCAGGCTGCAAGCGTCGCAGGCCAGGCTTCGACCATGAGGAGGGCGAGGAAGGGGACGGAGGGGCTTCCCGCCCTGCAGAGACCGACGAAGGCCGGGTTGAGCCCGAAGGCCAGTCCCGCGAGGACGGACGTCCGCGCAGACCCCGACGCCCTCAGGGCCGCGCGGGCCGCGAGCGAGGCGGCCGCGAAGGCAAGGGCGATCCTGATGAATGCGTGCGCCACCCCTCCTCCCGCGAGTTCGCCCGCGAGGAGCTGGACCAGCTCGGCCGGCTTGGGCACGGTGTTCGGGTAGTAGATCGAGCAATCGTCCCACCGGCCGTCGTCGGATATCGATATCGATCCCGTCGAGATGAGTTGCCTCGCCCAGAGCCTGTGTGCCTGGAAATCCGTGTCGGGGGCGGGAACAGCCAGTTCCACGACAAGCACGAGGAGAGCCGATGCGAGGCCCGGGACCAGAATGGACGCCTTCAGCGTGTTCCCTCCGGGCCGTCACTCACGATCCGTATCACGAACTCGTCGGGCCGACCCCAGCCGAGGACCTCCCGCACGGCCTTCTCTATGTACTCGGAGTCGCTCTGGAGGCCGTCGGTCTCCGTCCTCAGCGAGTCGACACGGCGCGACAGAGTGTCTATCGATCTCTGGGTCATGTCGATGGATCCCTTGAGATCGGATATGGCTATGAGGCCGTTCCTGTTGAAGACGAGCGACAGCGCGAGCACTACGACGACCCCGAGCGCCAGGAGCAGGGCGAAGCGCCTGGACGAGCGGTGCCGCGAGGCGGGGCCTCTCACCTCTCGGCCTGCGTCACCCGCGTCGGGAGAGCGCTCATGCCCGCGTAGACTGCCGATGTGCCGAGCATCTCCTCGATCCTCAGGAGCTGGTTGTACTTGGCGGTGCGATCCGTCCTGCAGGGGGAGCCGGTCTTGATGAGGCCCGTCCCGAGGGCGACGCTGAGATCGCTGATGAAGGTATCCTCGGTTTCCCCGCTGCGATGGCTGACAACGGCCCGCATCCCGTGCCGGTGGGCCATCTCCGTCGTCCGGACCGACTCGGTGAGCGTCCCGATCTGGTTGAGCTTGATGAGAATCGCATTGGCTGCACGCAGCTCGATACCCCTGGCCAGCCGCGCGGTGCTGGTCACGAACAGGTCGTCGCCGATGATGTGGATCCTGTCGCCGAGCCTGCTGGTCATGAGACTCCAGCCTTCCCAGTCATCCTCGGCAAGGCCGTCCTCGATGCTGACCAGCGGATAGTCCCTGACCAGCTTCTCCCAGTACTCGACCAGCTGCCCCGAGTTCATGGGGGCGCAGCCGTGCATGGAGTAGATGCCGTCCTTGTAGAACTCGCTGGACGCCGGGTCCAGTGCGATGAAGATCTGCCTCCCCGGCTCATATCCGGCCTTCTCGACGGCCGAGATGATGAACTCGATCGCCTCCTCGTTGGAGTCGAGGTCCGGCGCCAGCCCACCCTCGTCACCCACGCTGGTCGACATGCCCCTTGATGCCGCTGCGCTCTTCAGGGCCGCGTACACCTCCGCGCCGGCCCGGAGACCTTCGGAATAGCTGTCGAAGCCGGCGGGAAGGATCATGAACTCCTGCAGATCGAGGCTGTTGCTGGCGTGCTTCCCGCCGTTGACGACGTTCATCATGGGAACGGGGACGATGTCGGCGAATGGACCTCCGACATAGCGGAAGAGGGGCAGGTCGAGGCTGGCGGCCGCGGCCCTTGCAGTGGCGAGCGACACGGAGAGGATGGCGTTGGCTCCCAGCGAGCTCTTGTCCGGGGTCCCGTCGAGCCTGATCAGCAAGTCGTCGATGAAGAGCTGATCGAGCGCCGGTATCCCGAGCAGCTCGGGCGCGATCCTCCCTATCACGTTGTCGACCGCCGCCGATACGCCCCTGCCCTTCCATCGGGGACCGCCGTCGCGGAGCTCGCAGGCTTCGTGGCCTCCGGTCGAAGCTCCGCTGGGCACTGCCGCCCGGCCCCTGGAGCCGTCGGAAAGGAAGACCTCCGCCTCGACCGTCGGATTCCCCCTCGAGTCGAGTATCTGCCGTGCCGTGACTTCGACTATGTCGGACATCAGCTGGAAACCTCCGGGCTGTAGTCGTTGAGGATCTCTTCGATGCCTCGCGTGGAGAGCACGTCTATCATGGCGAAGGCGACCGACGGGTCGAGCTGCGTGCCGGCGTTGGCCCTGAGCTCGGATATGGCGTACTCGAGGCCCGGAGCAGGCCTGTAGACCCTGTCGGATGTCATGGCGTCGAATACGTCGGCGACGGCCAGGATCCTCGAATGGAAGGGGATCTCCTCTCCCGCGAGGGAATCCGGGTAGCCCTTCCCGTCGTACCTCTCGTGATGGTGGCGCACCGCCTCGCGGATCCCGCCCAGCACCGCCATCGGACTCAGGATCCTGTAGCCGATGTCCGGGTGGGTCTTGATGATCTCGAACTCCTCGTTGGTGAGGGCGCCCGGCTTGTTCAGGATGGCCTCCGGGACTCCTATCTTCCCTATGTCGTGCAGAAGGGCGGCATTCCTCAGCGCCTCCCTGCTCTCGTCGGACATCCCAAGATAGTCGGCGATCGCGAGGCTGTAGGCGGTCACGTTGCGGGAGTGGTTGTGCGTGTAGGGATCCTTCGCGTCCACCGCTTCGGCGAGCGCGGCGATCGTCTGGATGTAGTTGCGCTCGCCTGTCTTGTGCAGATGCGCGTTCCCCAGGGCGGCTACCGCCGATCCCGCGAGGATAGGGAGGTAGCGCTGGAGCCTGACCATGTCGGCGGAGTCGTGCGGTACGCCCGCGATCATCACTCCCCTGAGCCTTCCCTGCTCACCGAGGGCGAAGCTCTTCCAGTCGAGCCTCTGCGGCCGTGCATGGTCGACGCGGCGCCCCTCTCTGCTCCCCGCTCCGCCCCCGAGGCGCAACGGCTCCTCCCTCGGGAAGCGGTCGAGCGGAGCGTCCAGCCAGGCCTCGTCGAAAGCCTCCGTTCCTATCACCGGGGCGATCATGTCGAACAGGCGGGAGTGTATCTCGTCGCAGTCCAGCCCTTCCCTGGCGAGGACGAAGCCCAGCGCGGGCAGGCCCTGACCGGCCAGGAAGGCTGCGAGGACCTCGAACGGCAGGAACTCGCGCATGCCGCGCCCGACCATCTCGATGACCCTGTCCGTGTCGAGGCTGGACGAAAACGAAGTCGTGACCAGGTTGAGGTGCTCCAGATCGCCCGCAGTGCGACGGAGATCCTCCGTCAGGCCGAAGTAGACTATCTGGTTGGCTGCGTGAGCGGCGAAGAGGCTCAGGAGCTTAAGGTCCCTGGCGGTGAACGGATCGATCGTGCTGGCCCGGGCCACGATGCACACTGCGACCTCTCGACCGCCCTGCAGCAGGGGCATCCCCATGATCGAGGAGTCGCCCCTCTCCGTGACCAGCCGGGGGTCCGAGCCTCGCTCGAGGATCAGCCCGTCGTGCGTGGCGGAAACCATCCTCGCCAGGGCTGCCCAGGTCCTGTCCTCGAACAGCTCCTCGCCCGAGACCGAAGAGGGTCTCTCGCCGACGGGCACCGTGAACACGGCCGAGCAGTCGGCCCGGAAGCTTCGCGTCAGGGCCGAGCCCAGCCTCTGGATGTATCTGCCTATACCCTCGGACGTAACGTCGGTGATGGAGGCCAGCTGATGCAGTTCCGAGAGTTCCTTCCTCAGATCGGTCACCAGATGGCCCCTGGCATCGAATCCCCTCTCGACCGTTGCCAGCAGGTCCTCGATCCTGAAGGGCTTCGTTATGAGGTCGAAGGCGCCTCGCTTTATCGCCTGCTTCGCGATCTCGATGGACGCATGACCGGTCATCACGACGACGAGCGTGTCGGGGTGCCTGGCCACCGTCTCCTCCAGGAGATCGAGCCCGTCAGCGTCGGGGAGGACTACGTCGATGAGGACCAGGCTGAACGGGACGGAGTCGAGCAGTGCGGAAGCCCTGGCCCCGTCGGGCGCCTCGTGAACGTCGCAACCCAGCAGTTCGAGCGCCTCCCGGCAGATCGCGAGCACCGCCGGGTCGTCATCGGCCACCAGAACCCGATGCCTGGAATGGCTCAAGCCTGCTCCGTCCGTGCGCCCTGCTCGAGGCCGAGGCTCTTTATCCTGGCCAGGAGCGTAGTCCTCTTGATTCCCAGCAGGGCGGCCGCCCTGCTCCTGTTGCCGCCGGCTTTCGCCAGGGCTGCGAGAATATAGAACTTCTCGACTCCTCCGATCACGGAATCGAGATCGAATCCGGCTTCGAACTCCGCCGCGGGGAGATCGGTCCCGGTCATCGCCTGACCCTGCGCGGGGCCGGGCAGCTGCGATGCGGAGATCAGGGGTGCGTCGGTGAGCACCGCGGCCCTTTCCATGACGTTCTCCAGCTCTCGGACGTTTCCCGGCCAGTCGTATGCCATCAGGGCCACCCGGGCGTCAGTGGAGAGGGTCATCGGCTCCGTGCTCCTCCGCTCGGCCAGCCTGGCGAGGAAGTGCTCGGCGAGCGGGATGATGTCCTCCCTCCTCTCGCGCAGTGGAGGGATATGTATGTCTATGACATCGATCCGGTAGTACAGGTCCTCCCTGAAGTCGCCCGCCTTCACCGCCTCGGGGAGGTGCCTGTTGGTCGCCGCGATCAGCCTGACATCGACATGGACCGACTCCGATCCCCCGACGGGCGTGAACTCGCGCTCCTGAAGGACCCTCAGCATCTTCACCTGCATGGCGGGACTCATGTTGCCTATCTCGTCGAGGAAGAGCGAGCCGCCGTCCGCGAGCCTGAACCGGCCGGGGAAGCTGCTCACCGCTCCCGTGAAGGCCCCGCGGACATGTCCGAACAGCTCGCTCTCCAGGAGCCCTTCCGGGAGCGCTCCGGAGTTGACCGTCACGAAGGGCTGGTCCGCGCGGTCGCTCATCCTGTGGATCGCCCGGGCGACCAGCTCCTTGCCCGTTCCGCTCTCGCCGGTTATCAGGATCGTGCTGTCGGTGCGGCCCACCTTCCTGACCAGGTCGACCACCCGTGCCATGCCCTCCGAGCGGTACACTATCTCCGACAGGGTACCCGAGCGTCTCCTGCCCCTGGAGACGCCCGACTGGAGGGCCAGCTCGACCGCGGCCATTACCGTGTCCCGTGTGAAGGGCTTGGGGATGTAGTCGACCGCTCCCCTCCGCATGGCGCCGATCGTGCTTTCCACGGAGGCGAATCCCGTGATGACGATCACCGGGATCGAAGGGTACTTCTCCCGCACTATCGACAGCAGGTCGAGACCCGACATGTCCGGGAGGCGGACATCGGTGATCACGATGTCGAACCCGCCGGAGCGGAGAGAGCGCAGGGCATCCCTTCCTCCGGGGACTGCGGTGCAAGCGTATCCGCCGGCCTGGAGCATCTCGCTGAGGGTCGTCCTGACGGCCTCTTCGTCATCGACTACGAGTATCCTGTGCGTAGAGCCAGCCCTGACCGGCATATTCCCCCTTGTGAGCCCATTCTGATCTGCGCATGGGGCGGTGTCAACTTCTTGACGGTTGGGAGAGCAGTTGCCTGTTCGTCTCTTGCGGGTCATCCTCGTCCTTCTCCTGACCGCCGTGGTGTCCTCCTGCAGGAAGCCTCCGGGGGAACCCGTGTTCGTCATCACGCCCGGGGTCCCTCCTTCGCCGGCCGGGCTGGAGAGCACGGCGTCCCCTTCCGAGACGATCGCCGTCGAGCAGCCCGAGACTCTTCAGCTTCCGCCTGCGGTGACCCCTTCCGACACGGCGACTGCCCCCGCCGTCCCGGGCGTCCGGGTCATCTCGCTGTCGATCCATGGATCGCTCTATGCCTCGCTCGAGGCCCACGGATGCGACAGGCCCGATGTGATCTCGGCCCATCTCGTCCGCTGTCTGTGGTGGCGCATGAACCCATGGCGGGACATCTGCGCGGGCGATTCCCTGGTGTTCCTCTACGCCGACTCCTCGGAGGGCATCGAGAACCAGACCGTGGCTCTGCACTACATCCCCGTGAGCGGCTCGGCTGTCCAGCCCTTCTCGGTCTACCTGTTCAGGAAGACAGGGGACAACTACCCCTCGTACTTCTACTCGGACGGTACGGAGATCGCCGAGCTCCTGAACACGATGCCCATCTCGACATTCGAGGAGATCACGGGCGTGTACAGCGAGCCCAGGGGGGACCATGTCCACGGAGGGATCGACTTCAAGGCGCCGGAGGGCACTCCGGTCAGGACCGCGAGGGGGGGAGTGGTCTCGAGGACCGACTGGAACTTCGACAACAACGGCCATTGCGTCGAGATAGCCATGGGCGGAGGATACAGCGAGATCTTCCTGCATCTCAGCTCGATAGCGCCCGGGGTCGCCCCTGGCGCGTCGATCGCGGCCGGTGCCCCCGTGGGGGCCGTGGGGAGCACCGGGCACTCGTACGCCCCTCACCTCCACTACCAGATCAACGACGAGAACGGATATCCCATCGATCCGGTCCTTTTCTTCGGGACCCACCAGCGCGTCCTGGACGGAGCCGATCTCACCGCGTTCAGGGCATTCCGCGACAGGTGCGACGGGATGATGAGCGCAGGCGGCCTGCAGTGAACCTGCCTTCCTGCGCAGTCGTGACGCTGAACTGGAATGGAGCGGAAGTGCTCCCCGGGATGGTACGGTCGATCGCCCCCTCGCTGGAGGCCACCGGCTCGAGACTCGTGGTCTTCGACAACGGCTCCGAAGACGGATCTCCCGAACTGGCCGCCGCGGAATTCGGAAGCGCGCCATGGTTCTCGCTGACGAGGTCGGATGCCAACCTCGGTTTCGCCGCCGGGGCCAACCGCGCCCTTGCCGGAGTCTCGGAGGAGATCGCCGTCCTTGCCAACAATGACACGGTCTTCCGCCCGGACAGCCTGGAGGAGCTGCTCTCCGCCACGACCCGCCATGCCTCGGCGGGAATCGCCGGCCCCCGTCTTCTCTGGCCCGACGGAAGGCTCCAGAGGTCGATGCGGGACTTCCCGTTCCCTTCCAGGTTGCTCGTGGAGCACTTCCCTCCGACAAGGCGGCTGGCCGCGAGATGGGACGACCACCTCGAGGAGAGGAGGGCGGACTGGCTGGTCGGGGCGGTGCTCGCGATCAGGATGAGAGCGTTCAGGGAGGTCGGCGGCTTCGACGAGGGATACTACTTCTATCACGAGGAAACCGATCTGCAGTACCGGATGAGCAGGGCCGGGTGGGAGTGCTGGTTCGTCCCGTCCTCCGAGGTCGTCCACATCGAGGGACACTCGGCCACGCGGAAGTATGGACCTGACACCACCCTCCGCTATATTCCCGCGAAACTCCGGTTCCTCGGCAGAAACGGGGCATTCTGGAGCGCGGCGCTCTTCCGCCTCCTGATGACCGGACTTGCCCTTGGCCGGCTCCTGGCCGGCGCCGTCGTGCCCGGCCTCCGCACCCGGGACGGCAGGTGTTCGGCCTCCTACTTCGCCAGGGCGATGAAAGCACTCTGGCATCGCGGGGCGGACCCCACAGACTGAACAGGGAGCTCGAATGTCTGCAGTGCTGGGCTTGAACTGCTACAAACACGATGCCGCGGCCGCGCTGATCATCGACGGGCGCCTCGTCGCCGCCGCCGAGGAGGAGCGGTTCCGCAGGATCAAGCACTACGCGGAGTATCCCGCGAAGGCGATCGAGTTTGCACTGAGGCAGGCCGGGATCGAGGCGGGAGACCTGGACTGCGTGGGCTACTACATGATCCCGGGCCTCATGGCCAGGGAGAACCTCTCCTACAGCCGGCACTACATCCTGGGGCCGGGAGGTCCCTCCTTCCTCGCCGCTCAGCTGGCCGGCGCCAGGAAAATGGCAACCATCGGGGCAAGGCTGGGGGAGCACCTGGGCCCGCGCTTCCGCGCGAAGGTCCACTTCATCGAGCATCATGTGGCGCACGCCTATGCCGCGGCCTTCTGCTCCGGCTTCGACAGCTGTGCGGTCCTCACGATGGACGGGGTCGGCGAACGCGACACGAGCCTGCTGGGCTCGATCGAGGGCTGGAAGCTCCGCCGAATCGCTTCGTCCCGCTATCCGAACTCGCCCGGCGTGTTCTACAGCACCCTGACCCGCCACCTGGGCTTCGAACCCGACAGCGACGAGTACAAGGTCATGGGTCTGTCCAGCTACGGCCAGCCGGAGTTCGTCGACCTCTTCAGGAGAATGCTCCACACTCCCGGCGGAGGGCGGATCCGTGTGGACACCCGGATGATGGACATCCACAGGGGCGTCCACTTCGCAAGGTTCTCGCGGGATGTCACAGAGAGGATCGGCCCGCCCCGGATGCCCGGGGAGGACGTGACGCCGAGGCACGAGAACACGGCATGCTCGGCTCAGAGGGCGCTCGACGAACTGGGCCTGCAACTGGCCGCACTTCTCAGGGAGGAGACCGGGCTCGGCAGGCTGGTGATCTCCGGCGGAGTCGGGCTGAACTGCGTGATGAACGGTCTGATCGAACGGGAGGCCGGATTCGACGAGGTCTATCCTCTGCCGGCCCCGCACGATGCCGGGACCTCGATAGGCGCGGCCGTCTGCGCACATCTGCGGGAATTCCGTGACGTTCCGCTCGAGGGGCCGACGGACATGTACCTGGGAACGGGCTACTCGGAAAGCGCCATCGAGGCCGCCCTCACCCAGTCGAAGCTCACGCATGCCAGGCCTTCGAACCTGGTGGATGTGGCGGCGAGGCTCATCCAGAGCGGCATGGTCACCGGGATCTTCCAGGGCAGGATGGAGTTCGGCCCGCGGGCCCTGGGCAACCGGTCCATACTGGCCGATCCCCGGAGGGCCGACATGAAGGACATCGTCAATAGCGTGGTCAAGCAGCGCGAGGCGTTCAGGCCCTTCGCTCCGGCGGTCCTCGAGGAGCGTGCGGGGGAGTATTTCGAGGGATGCGGCAAGTCGCGATTCATGATCAGCACGTACAGGGTCCCGCCCGCGAAGGCCGACGAGATCCCTTCAGTCACGCACGTCGACGGCACCGCCAGGGTCCAGACGGTCCCGAGGGACTCCAATCCGTTCTACTACGATGTGATAGAGGCCTTCGGGCGGCTCACGGGCGTGCCGGTGGTCCTCAACACTTCCTACAACGTCAAGGGCGAGCCGATCGTGGAGTCCCCGGTAGATGCGATCAGGTGCTTCTACGGCACCGGCATCGACGCACTGGTCATCCCGCCGTTCCTGGTCGCGAAGAGGTCGGCGGCGGAGGTGCTGAAGAAGGGCTGAAGGCTGAAGGCTGAAGGCGCTAGCCCTTGCCTCCCAGCTTGCGCTGGAGGGTCCTCCTCCCCAGTCCCAGCAGCTCGGCGGCCCTGGTGCGGTTGCCTCCCGCGAGGGCCAGGGTCCGGTCGATGATCATCTGCTCGACCTCCTCCAGCTTCACGGGGAGCTCTATCTGGATGGCGTCGGTGCTCCCGGGCGCCGACCCGGCTATCTCCCTTGGAAGGTCGGCCGGCCCTATCCTCTGCCCGCAGGTTATCAGAAGGCTCTCGATCGTGTTCTTCAGCTGCCTGACGTTGCCCGGCCATCCGAACGAGACCAGCATGTCCAGAGCCGCAGGCTCGACGACCGGCATGGGCAGGCCGTGCTTCTCGGCGCTCTGTCTGAGGAAGGCCATGATGAGCAGGGGGATGTCCTGCCTCCGCGAGCGAAGGGGCGGGATGTGCAGCTCGACGACCTTCAGCCTGTAGTAGAGGTCCTCCCTGAAGGTGCCCGAGCGGACCCTCGCCAGCAGATCGCTGTTGGTGGCCGCTATCAGCCTGACATCCGTGGAGATGGGATGGTTGCCCCCCAGCCTGGTGATCTGCTCCTCCTCGAGAGCCCTCAGCAGCTTGACCTGCGTCGCGGGTGGTATGTCGCCGATCTCGTCCAGCATCAGCGTTCCCCCCGAGGCCGCCTCGAACCGTCCCTCGCGCATCTTCTCGGCCCCGGTGAAGGCTCCTCTCTCATGGCCGAACAGCTCGTCCTCCAGCAGGGTCTCGGGGATGGCGGCGCAGTTGAGCGCTAGGTAGTGGCCGCGGCGTCCGCTCATGGCGTGTATCTGCCTGGCGAGTATTTCTTTGCCGGTTCCGCTCTCTCCGGTTATCAGGACCGTCGCCTTCACCGCGGCGACGCGCCTCGCCCTGGTCATCAGCTCGTCCATCACGCGGGTGCGGTACAGGAGAGGCTGTTCGGCCGGCGCGTCCGCCTTGACCGCCGAAGCCTCGGCGGTGAACCTGGCCGACCGCGAGAAGGCGAGGCTCAGCGCTTCGCGGATCCTCGCCTCGTCGGAAAGGTCGAGGATCACATCCACGACTCCCGCGCGCATCCAGTCCACGGCATCCTCGGCCTGCACCGCGCTCCCGTAGATGACCACGCCTGCGGCAAGGTTCGCCTTCCTTAGGGCGTCGAGAAAGGCGCCGATGTGCATGTCGGGCAGGTCGGCGGCGACGAGAAGGACGTTGACCGACCTGGAGTGGACACGCCTGAGGGCGGCGCGCCCCGAGGGCTCCGACAGGACGCTGTATCCGCCCGAGCCGGCTGCGGCCCCGGCCCGGGAGGCCCGGCCCGCATCGCCGTCGACGACCAGAACAGTGCCGCGGCTGAGGATAGTCGCCAAGGAAGTCCTTTCTCCGGAAGAGCCAATATAGGCGCCCGCGGTGCCCTGAACCAGAACGGGGACTTCATCAAGGCCCCCGCTTGGCTTATATAGCCGAGGGAAATCCGGGAGGTGCTCATGAGAGTTGTCTATCCGAAGAGAAGGCTGAGAAGCGTCCGTACATTGCTGATAGCTGTGGCGGCCGTGCTCTGGTTCTTCCTCGGCGGGCCCTTCTTCATCGTCGGCCCGGAGGAGGAGGGCGTGGTGCTGACCTTCGGGCGGCACACGGCATCGGTGGGCCCGGGGCTCCATCTGAAGTTCCCCTGGCCCATCCAGAGGGTGTATACGCCAGCTGTCAACGTAGTACAGCGCATCGAGATCGGCTTCAGGACCCTTGGGAGTGACCCGAACCAGTTCATCGGCTTCGAGAACAACCAGGACATGCTCGACGAGGGGCAGATGCTGACCGGCGACGAGAACATCATCAACGTCGCGGTGATAGTTCAGTACCGCATCTCAGACTCGGCGGCATGGCTGTTCAACGTGCGCGATCCGGAGGGGACCCTCCGCGACATCGCGGAGGCCAGCATCAGGCAGGTCATCGGGGACAACGCCATCGACGCTGTCCTCACGACAGGGAAGCTGGAGATACAGAACAGGATAGTCGAACAGGTCCAGTCCATGTGCAGTGAATACGGCCTGGGCATAGACATCATCGCCGTTCAGCTCATGGATGTTCAGCCGCCTGCCCAGGTTTCCGCGTCGTTCAAGGACGTGGCGACCGCCCGGGAGGACATGCAGGCGTACATCAACGAGGCCGAGGCCTACAGGAACGAGCAGATGCCGGCTGCCATAGCCGACTCGGTGGTGATCGTCAACCAGGCTCTCTCCTATGCCGCCACGCGGGTGAATGCGGCGCACGGAGAGGCCGACGCCTTCACGGCCGTGGCCCTCGAGTACTCCAGGAACCCCAGGGTAACGGCTGCCAGGCTGCACCTCGAGGCTCTGCAGACGGTCCTCTCACAGGCACACGTAACCGTCGTGGACGGCTCCGCCGGTGCGCTGACGCACTACAACCTGTCGGGAGGGCCGCAATGAAGCACGTGGGAAGGCTGGTCGTCATCTCGCTGGCCGTCGTCGCGTTCCTCGTCCTGACGGGTTCGCTCTTCGTGGTCAGCGAGACCGAGCAGGCGGTCGTCCTCCAGTTCGGCCGCCCCGTCAGGGTGGTCCTGGGAGATCGGACCGAAGAGCAGGAGGCCCTGATAGATGCATGGATGGCCGAGCACGCGCCCGGCATAACTATCTCGCACGGGGCCGGGCTCTACTTCAAGATCCCCTTCCTCCAGCAGGTCAGCATCTTCGACGACAGGATGCTGGAGTACGACGACGAGCCCGCCGATGTGGTCACGATGGACAAGAAGCACCTGCAGGTGGACTGCTATGCCCGCTGGAGGATCATCAACCCGCTTCTGTTCATGACGAGCGTGCAGACGGTCGGCGCAGCCCGCTCGCGGATAGATGACATCGTCTACTCCGTCCTGAGGCAGGAGCTGGGCCGCAGCAACCTGATCCACATAGTCAGGAGTACCAACAACCCGGTCGGTCTCGGTCAGTTCGTGAGGCTCGTCAACAACGTCACCTACACCGATACGCTGGGCGACCTCGTCATGGACCAGGGCGAGGTTAGCGAGGTGGTCAGTCTCGTCAGGGTTCCGGAGGGGCAGGGGAGGCAGGCCCTCCTCGACCGGGTGACGGTGAACAGCAGGAGCCTCTCCCTAGCCTACGGCATCTGGATCGTGGACGTGCGCATCAAGAGGGCCGACCTGCCGAGCGAGAACCAGGCTGCAGTATTCGCCAGGATGCAGGCGGAGCGAAGCAGGACGTCTACGCGCTACCGGGCCGAGGGTCAGCGGATAGCCGCCACCATCCGTGCGGAGACGGACCTCGCGGTGCAGACCATCAGGGCCGAGGCCAACAGGTCGATGTACGAGATCAGGGGGTCCGCCGACAGCACGGCTGCAGCCATCTACTCGCAGGCCTACGGGTCCTACCCGGACTTCTACTCCTTCAGCCGCAGCCTCAGCACGCTGTCGAGCGTCATGGGCTCGGACGACCAGATCGTCGTCAGCACCGACGGGGGCATCTTCCACTATCTGACGGCCTCGCCGGGGGAGTCGAGGTGAACTCTCTCAGGAGCGACGGCCTGTGCTTCGTCTGCGGCCAGCTCAATCCTCTCGGACTCCGCCTGAGAGTCGAGGGGAGGGATGGCAGGTGCTCGTTTGAGTGGACCCCCGATCCGCGCTACCAGGGCTGGGAGGGGATCCTCCACGGAGGGATCGTGACGGCGGTGCTCGACGAGGCGATGGCCTACGCGGCCATGAGCGTGGCAGGTCACTCCGCGACGGTGGAGATCAGCGTGAGCTTCCACAGGCCGGTCATGACAGGAAGGGAAGTCCAGGTCCGGGCCGAAGTCGAGTCGAACAGGGGCAGACTGACCCTGACCCGCGGCGAGGTACTTCAGGAAGGCGTTCTGATGGCTTCCGGCAGGGCGAGGTTCCTCGCCGTGCGAGACGGGGAGGGCTGAGCCCGGTCTCCGCCGGCGGAACCTTGATACTCGTCGCAGGAGCTTCGGGAAGGCTTGGCCGGGCGCTGATGTCGGCGGCAGGCGACGGAGTCAGGCCCCTCCCATCCGCGGTGCGGGAATCAGAGCATCCCGAAGCGATCCTCGACGAGCTCCGCCCGGCCGCCGTCGTGAATGCCGCTGCTCTCTCCTCGGCGGGGGAGTGCGCCGCCTCCCCCATGAAGGCCATGATATCCAACGCGATCTGGCCGAAGCGTCTCGCCGCCGGATGCAGCTCGGCAGGCATCAGGCTGATCCATGTCTCCAGCGACATGGTCTACTCGGGCGGCAACGCTCCGTACGCCGAGGGCTCGATCCCGGTGCCCGCGTCCGTCTATGGCTGGAGCAAGCTCCTGGGCGACGCCCTCGTGGCGGCAGCCTGTCCCGAAGCCCTGACGGTCAGGACCTCCGTTCTCTTCGGGAGTGTCGGGGCGCCCCGGCCGACCTTCTCCGAGGATCTCCTCTCGGGAGCCGTGAGATCGCTGCACGTGGACTCCTGGAGGAATCACACGTCGATCTCCTGGTTCGCGCGCAGGCTCGTCGAACTCTGCGGCATGGGGGTCTCCGGGCTGCTGATCGTCTGTTCGAGGGACTCCACGAGCAGATCCGCGTTCGGGGAGACGTTCCTGAGAGCCTGTGGCCGGTCCAGGATGCCGCCGGCCGGGTACAGGCCCGCCGGAGTCCCGGGGGATCTGACCATGATCCCGGCGCTGGCCGAGAGGACGATCGGCCGGCAGATGCCCGGGCTGGACGAGTCGATTGCCTTCGAGACGGCCGGGATCGGACCTCAGGACAACTCTGCGGCGAGGAAGCCCCCGGTGTAGGAGGACTCGCAGGAGGCGATCCGCTCGGGAGGCCCTTCCGCTATGATCCGCCCGCCCCCGTCGCCGCCTTCCGGCCCCAGGTCCACTATCCAGTCGGCGTTCTTTATGACATCCAGGTTGTGCTCGATCACGACCACGGTGTTCCCTGCCGCGACAAGCCTGTCGAGCACGTGCAGGAGCTTCCTGACATCCGCGAAGTGCAGGCCCGTGGTCGGCTCGTCGAGGATGTAGAGCGTATGGGTGGTCCCCGGCCTGGCCAGCTCGCGGGCCAGCTTCACCCTCTGGGCCTCACCGCCGGACAGCGTCGGAGCCGGCTGTCCCAGCCTGATGTATCCGAGCCCGACATCCTCCATGACCTTGAGGGTCCTCCAGACGGAAGGGATGCGCTCGAAGAGGTCCATGGCCTGCCGGACCGTCAGCTCGAGAACCTGTGCGATGCTGTGCCCCTTGAAGTTGACGCGGAGCGTCTCCTTGTTGAACCGCCTGCCTCCGCAGGTCTCGCACTCCACGAAGACATCCGGCAGGAAGTGCATCTCGATGCGCTTCACCCCGGCGCCCTGGCAGTCTTCGCACCGCCCGCCCCTGACGTTGAAACTGAAGCGCCCTGGGCTGTACCCGCGGATCTTCGCCTGGGGAAGCTCGGCGAACACGGAGCGGATGGCGTCGAAGGCCTTCGTATAGGTGGCCGGGTTGGAGCGCGGGGTCCTTCCTATCGGCTCCTGGCTGATGTTGATGACCTTGTCCACATGCTCGAGCCCCGAGAGCGACCGATATGGTCCGGGCACTGCCGACGAGAGCCCGAGCAGTTGCGCTACAGCCGGATACAGCGTCTGAGTAACGAGGGAACTCTTGCCCGATCCGGACACCCCGGTCACGCAGATGAACCTGCCGAGAGGGATCTTCACGGTGATGTCGCGGAGGTTGTGCAGCCTCGCCCCTTCGAGAGTCAGGAAGCCCTTGACCCTCTTGACCGGCGTGCGTGCCCGGAGGATCCTCTCCCGTCCCGACAGGAACCTCCCGGTGAGGGAGGCCTCGCTTGCCGTGAGCTCGGCAGGCGTGCCCTCCGCTACGACCTTCCCCCCGTCAGCGCCTGCGCCCGGGCCGAAGTCGACCACGTGGTCGGCGCTGAGGATGGTGTCCTTGTCGTGCTCGACGACCAGCACCGTGTTGCCGAGGTCGCGCAGCCTCTCCAGCGTCCTGATCAGCCTCCTGTTGTCGCGCTGGTGGAGGCCTATCGTCGGCTCGTCGAGCACGTAGAGCACACCGGTCAGGCCGCTGCCTATCTGGCTGGCCAGCCTTATCCTCTGGGCCTCTCCACCCGCGAGCGTGGGCGCCGACCTGTCGAGTGTCAGGTAGTGCAGGCCCACATCGACAAGGAAGCCGAGCCTCGATCTTATCTCCTTCAGGAGCTCACCCGTGACCTCGGCCCTGAACGCATCGAACCTCAGGGCCTCGAAGAAGTCGAGCGCCTCGCGTACGGAGAGCGCGCTGAGCTCGGCGATGCCCCGCCCTCCGACCGTTACCGACCTGGCTTCGGCCCGGAGCCTCGCCCCGCCGCAGGATGAGCAGGGCGTCTTCCTGAAGAACCGCTCGTAGTTCTCGCGGGAGCCCTCGCTGGATGTCGTCATGTAGAGGCGCTCCAGCCTCGGTATCACACCCTCCCACGAACCCTCCCAGTTCCCGCTCCCGTTCTCCCCCGACCACGTGTAGCGGATGCGGCCGTCGCCGGTCCCTCGGAGGATCACGTCCTGCTGCTGCTCCGTCAGCCTCTTCCAGGGCGTCCCCAGAGTGAACCCGAAGTTCCGCGCCAGCGATTCCGCGATCGTGAGGGCCCAGCCGCGCGGCTCGCCCCACGGGGCGACCGCGCCATCGCGTATGGAGAGGGCGGGCCGGGGTATCACCAGGTCCGGGTCGACTCTCATCTCGTAACCCAGACCCGAGCACGCCTGGCACATGCCTGCAGGGTTGTTGAAGCTGAAGAGCTGGACCGTCATCTCTGGAAGCGAGATCCCGCAGTGCAGGCAGGCGTTCTGCTCGCTGAACAGGGTCTCCTCCCGCGTGTCGGCGTCCACCACCGACATCGCCCCCGAGCCCTCCCTGAGAGCCGTCTCCACGGAGTTCGTGAGCCTGCTCTCTATCCCCTCGCGAAGCACTATCCTGTCCACGACCACGGAGATGTCGTGCTTGCGCTTCTCCTCGAGGCGGATGTCCTGGTCGAGGGCGAGAACGCTCCCGTCGACGAGCACCCTCACGAATCCCTTGCGCCTCAGCTCCGCGAGCAGGTCGGCATAGGCGCCCTTCCTGTTCCTGACCAGCGGGGCCGTGATCAGGAGCTTCGTTTCCGCAGGCCTCTCCAGGAGCCGGTCCACTATCTGCTGTGCCGACTGGCTGCTGACCTGCCTCCCGCACGAGGGGCAGTGCATGTCCCCGGCCCTGGCGTAGAGGACCCTCAGGTAGTCGGCTATCTCGGTAACCGTCCCCACGGTCGAGCGCGGGTTGTGGCTGACCGTCTTCTGCTCGATCGAGATGGCGGGCGAGAGGCCCTCTATGCTCTCGTAGAGGGGCTTCTCGAGCTGCCCGAGGAACTGGCGCGCATACGCGGACAGAGACTCCACGTAGCGCCTCTGGCCCTCGGCATAGAGGGTGTCGAACGCGAAGGAGCTCTTCCCTGAGCCGGAGACGCCCGTCAGGACGACCAGCCTGTTGCGCGGTATCACCACGTCGATGTTGCAGAGGTTGTGCTCGCGCGCCCCCCGTACCACTATCGAATCCATTGTACTTTCCCGGCCCTCCCGCGGATGGAGAATCAGTCGAATATGCGTCACAATTGCCCTGCGTGCCGCAGGCCAGGGGGCCCGGCTCCATCCGATCCAAGGTAAGATGTGCATGCACAGCCTCTTGCGGTCAGAACCGTGTCTGGCAAGGCAATTGCTAATTTGATGGAGGAAAGTAATAGGGAAGGTTGGATGTCGTGACTGAGTTCTGCCAGAGAAGAACGGGGTGCGGGGTGAAGTCCCCCATCCCGGAGGTGTTCACGAGAGTAAGCGGTTCCTCCTTCTTCGTGAGCGCCGACCTGCCCGGATACCCACTCGAGGACATCTCGCTGGAAGTCGTGGGCCGGACGATGACACTGAAGGGAAAGGGAGCGGACCGGGGTCCCGGGGTGCCACTCCATCTCGAGCGCCGCACGGGCGACTTCGAGGTGGACATCACCCTGCCCTGCGGCCTGGACGCCTCGGGCATCTCCGCCCGTCTGAAGGACGGCGTGCTCGAGATCTCGTGTCCGCTTGACAGAGGACCTGGACACATAGCAGTCGGCCCGGAACAGGCTCCCGGCCCTGCCGGGGCCGCGCCGGGCGCCGAGGATGTCGACCAGAGAAAGGAATCGAAGTGAGCAAGGTAATCGGGATAGACCTGGGCACGACCAACTCGTGCGTGGCGATACTCGAAGGCGGCGAGCCGGTGGTCATACCCAACGCCGAGGGATCGAGGACGACACCCTCCGTGGTCGCCTTCGCCGACTCCGGAGAGAGGCATGTGGGGATAGTTGCCAGGCGCCAGGCCATAGCCAATCCCACGAACACGGTCTTCTCGATCAAGAGGTTCATGGGACGCCGCTTCTCGGAGGTCACCATGGAAGCCTCCCGCGTGCCCTACAAGGTCGTGGAGGGTGCCAACGGCGACGCCATGGTCGATATCCAGGGGCGCAGATACTCTCCCCCCGAGATCTCGTCCATGATACTCCAGAAGATGAAGCAGACCGCCGAGGACTATCTCGGCGAGAAGATCACGCAGGCCGTCATCACCGTCCCGGCCTACTTCAACGACAGCCAGAGGCAGGCCACCAAGGACGCCGGCAGGATAGCCGGCCTCGAGGTCCTGCGGATAATAAACGAACCCACCGCCGCCTCCCTCGCCTACGGCCTCGACAAGAAGGGCGGAAGCAGGACGGTCGCCGTGTACGATCTCGGAGGGGGGACCTTCGACATCTCGATCCTCGAGATAGCAGAGGGCGTCTTCGAGGTGAAGTCCACCAACGGCGACACGCACCTCGGCGGGGACGACTTCGACCAGAAGATCATAGACTGGCTCGTGGACGAGTTCAAGCGGCAGGAAGGCATAGATCTCTCGAAGGACGCAATGGCCCTCCAGCGCCTGAAGGAGGCTGCGGAGAGGGCGAAGTGCGAGCTGTCGACGACGCAGACCAGCGACATCAACCTCCCGTTCGTCACCGCGGATGCCTCCGGCCCCCGGCACCTGAACATGAAGCTGACCAGGGCCCGGCTCGAGCAACTGGTGGACGACCTCGTGGAGAGAACCCGCAAGCCCTGCCTGGACGCCCTTCGCGACGCCAAGGTCGAGGCCTCCAAGATAGACGAGGTGATACTGGTCGGCGGACAGACGCGCATGCCGATGGTCCAGAAGATGGCCGCGGAGATCTTCGGGCGGGAGCCTCACAAGGGAGTGAACCCGGACGAGGTAGTGGCGGGGGGCGCAGCCATCCAGGCAGGCGTCCTGACCGGCGAGATCCGCGATGTCCTTCTCCTCGACGTGACCCCGCTGACTCTCGGCATCGAGACGCTGGGCGGGGTCTCGACCGGGATCATCGAGCGCAACACCACAATACCGACCCGGAGGAGCCAGATCTTCAGCACGGCCGCCGACGCCCAGACGGCGGTCGAGATCCATGTTCTCCAGGGGGAGCGGAAGATGGCTTCCGACAACAGGACGCTCGGCCGCTTCATCCTCGACGGGATTCCGCCGGCTCCTCGCGGCATGCCGCAGATCGAGGTCACCTTCGACATCGACGCGAACGGCATAGTCCACGTCACCGCGAAGGACAAGGCGACCGGCAAGGAACAGAAGATAAGGATAGAGGCCTCCAGCGGTCTCGGTGAGTCCGACATCAACAAGATGGTGAAGGAGGCCGAGCTGCACTCCAAGGAGGACGAGGAGCGCAGGAGCACTGCCGAGAAGAGGAACATGGCCGACTCGCTCACCTACGAGGTCGAGAAGGCCCTGAAGGAGTACGGGGACAAGATAGACGAGGCCTCGAGGGCGAAGCTCGACAGCGGCATCGCCGCAGTGCGGGCGGCCCTCGAGAAGAACGATGCCGCGGCCATCGAGTCCACCGCCAACGAGCTGCGCGAGGTCTGGAGCCAGGCGGGGGCCGCCCTCTACTCCCAGTATGCCCAGTCCCAGCAGCAGCAGCCCGGGCAGGAGGCGCCCACCGACGGCGGCGGGCAGGAGGGGCCCAAGGCCGATCGCGGCGTTGACGCCGACTACGAAGTGGTGGACGAGACATGACGCGGGGCGACCCGCGCAGGCGGGCCTCGAGGCGCAGACACGAGGACCAGGGGCATCCCAGGGCCGAGATGACCGCTCCCCAGGAGCCTGCGGGCCTGCCTTCCGGGATGGAGGAAGTCCCGATCTCGGGAGAGCCTCCTTCGCAGCTGGAGACGGCCGCGGAGGAGGGCCCCGAGAAGGAGACCACCCAGGAGGAGCCCGCCGAAGAGGTCGTCGAGACCCTGCGGGATCAGATCCTGCGCCTGCAGGCCGAGTTCGACAACTACCGCAAGCGCCAGGCACGGGAGTTCCACAGGTTGTGCGCCCAGGGCAGGAGGGACCTGATCGCCGAGCTCCTCGCGGTCCTGGACAACATCGACAGGGGCAGGGAGCACAGCGCCGGAGGCGCCCCCGCCGAGGAAGTCCTCCCCGGCATGTTCCAGACCGCGGATCAGCTCCAGGCCATCCTTGCGAAGGAGGGGCTCGAGCAGATCCCCGTGGCGCCGATGGAACCGTTCGACCCGAACCTGCACGAGGCGGTCCTCGCCGAGGATCGTGAAGACCTCGAGCGGGACTCTGTTCTGGAGGTGTTCCGGAAGGGGTACATGTTCGAGCAGGATCTCCTGAGGCCGGCCCTGGTCAAGGTAGGCCGGGCCGGGAAGCCTGCAGGAGAGGAGGAGTAGGGGACCCCTGTGGACAAGGACCTCTATGCCGTTCTCGGCGTCCCCGAGACCGCCGGCCTGGACGAGATCAAGAAGGCCTACCGGAACCTCGCCAAGAAGTACCATCCCGATGCCAACCAGGGGAATCCCAAGGCCGAGGAGAAGTTCAAGGAGATCTCCGAGGCCTACGATGTCCTGGGGGACGCGGAGAAGCGTTCGCAGTACGATGCACTGAGGAAGGGCGGGTTCAGGCCCGACATGGAGGGCTCGTTCGGGGGTGCCGAGGGATTCGGCGACCTGGGCGACCTGATAAGCTCGCTCTTCGGGGGAGGGATGGGATTCGGGCAGGGATCCGCCGACAGGCGGTCCCGCACGCCATCCGTAGCCGTGGGCGTGCCGTTCGCGACCGCTGCGCTGGGGGGAGCCGTCTCGGCCCGGGTCGAGGTTCCCTCCGTCTGTGCGGCGTGCGGCGGCAGCGGGGGGATCGGCGCCCGGAAGTGCCCGGACTGCGGCGGGACGGGCTCCAGATCCACGCGCAGGGGCGCGTTCACCACCATGCATCCGTGCAGGAAGTGCGGCGGCACGGGTACTATCTATTCGAGCAACTGCAAGACCTGCGGCGGGAGCGGACGCGTCGTGCGCGGGGAGACGATCAGCCTCAGCATCCCTGCCGGCACCTCCGACGGCGAGGTCCTGCACGTAGGGAGGCCCGACGGCTCGGCCCTCATGGTGCACGTCTCCGTCCAGCCCGACAGGTTCTTCCGGAGGGAGGGCGCCGACGTCCTCTGCTCGGTCCGCATCAACGCGCCTCAGGCCGTTCTGGGAACGAGCGTCATGCTCCGCACGCTGGACGGCAAGGTCCGCCTCCGCATCCCTCCGGGCACCCAGCCCGGCACTCTCCTGAGGCTGCCCGGCAGGGGTATCCCGTCCACCGGGGGCAGGGGGGACCAGCTGGTGACCGTGGAGGTCAGGCTGCCGCCGAAGCCCACACATGAAGAGAAGCAGCTCTGGGAACAGCTTCGCCGGCTCGAGGGTAGAACGAGCGCGAAGTAGCCGAGGGCCGGATCCCGAGATGAACCACAGCCGGCCGCAGGGTTGCATTCAAACGGTCAGGAAGGCTGGAAATGTCACGGGTTCTGTTGCTGACAAGTGCCGCTTTGATCTCGTCCATGGCATGCGCGGGCCAGGCCGGCTCCTCTCCGCAGGTCCCCCCGACCGCGGCCGATCCCGACACCGTCTACATCGCCACAGCTGATCCCGCTGCGCTGGGGAACACGTTCTCAGCCATAGCAGAGCAGGTCGGCCCGACGGTCGTCACGATCACGTCGAGGACGACCGTCAGGGCGGCAGTTCCGTGGTTCTGGGGATTCGACGCCCCGAGGCAGCAGGAGTTCGTCAGGCAGGGCCTCGGCAGTGGTGTGATCATGACTCCGGACGGCTACATAGTAACGAACAACCACGTCGTCTCGGGTGCCGACGAGCTCGAGGTCATCCTGCAGGACGGGAGCCGCCATCCTGCCGAGGTGGTCGGGACCGACGACAAGACCGACCTTGCGGTCATCCACATACAGGCCGACTCCCTGCCCTCCATACGCATGGGAGACAGCGACAGCCTGAAGGTGGGCGAGTGGGTCCTTGCCATAGGCTCCCCGTTCGCCCTGAGCCAGACCGTCACGCAGGGGATAATCAGCTACATCGGGAGGACGGGAGTCGGCCTGGCCGACTACGAGAACTACATCCAGACCGATGCCGCGATCAATCCCGGGAACAGCGGCGGCGCGATGGTGAACCTCAGAGGCGAGATCGTGGGAATCAACAGCGCCATCGCAAGCAGCACGGGTGGCTACGAGGGCATCGGCTTCGCCATCCCGGTGAACACCGTGCGCTCGGTTCTGCAGGATCTCATCGACCTGGGCTATGTGTCCAGAGGCTGGCTGGGAGTGATGATCCAGGACCTCACGCCCGCTCTGGCGAGCCAGTTCGGCGAGCAGGGGACCGCCGGGGTCCTCATCTCCGAGGTCGACCAGGGGACCCCTGCCGACCAGGCCGGCCTGCAGAGAGGCGACATCGTGCTCTCGGTCGACGGAGTGTCCGTCTCCTCCGCGTCCGACTTCAGGAACCGGATCGCGGCCTTCGATCCGGGCACCGAAGTCGAGCTCCAGGTGAGCAGGGACGGCGGGCACAGGACCATACGGGCCCGCCTCGGGCAGGTCCCCGGCAGCGAGGCACCTGCCTCCCGCTCGGCGGACTCCACCCTCTCGGACCAGGGCAAGGGCTGGGCAGCCAGGAACCTCGATGCCTACAGCGCCCGCGCCATAGGCTACACCGGGACCGGCGGGGTCGTAGTGACATCGGTCGATCCCGGCAGCCAGGCCGAAGCGGCTGGCCTGAGACAGGGCGACGTCATCCTCGAGGTCGGCCGTCAGGCGGTGTCGACAGTTGACGAGATGCACCGCAGAATTGCAGCATCAGGCGGTGATGCGCTCCTGCTCGTCTGGCGGGAGGGTCACACGCTGTACCTGGTCATCCCGTCCAGCTAACAGGGCCGTCAGTCCGGCCCGGAGGTGGAGCTTGGACTACCGATACCTTGTGCTGGTCGTCACCGGGTTCGTCCTCTCCGTGGCCGGATTCGTGGCGCTGGGCAGGAAAAGCCTGCCGGCCTTCGCGGCAGGGCTGATCTTCCTCGCCGGAGTGGTCGCGCTCGTGCTGGGCATACTGCTGACCTGCGTGCCGGGGTTCTTCAAGGGCTGAGGGATGAGAAGGCTGTAGGCTGAAGGCCTACTTCGGCAGCAATCCCATCTTCTGGAACTTCTCGACGAAGGTCGTCAGAAGGTCATGTGCGGGGTACTGCTCCAGCCCCTCGGCCGCTATCTCCGCCGCCGACGGGAACGCGCTGAGCTGGATCTGCTCGCGCACGCGCCTCACGTACTCGTCGGCCGGAATCCTCTCGGCCGGTCTGCGGGCCTGCTTCGGACGCGCCGTGGGCTCCCCGGCCCCGGGGGCGGGAGCCGCCCCGGCCGCCCTCTCGAGTCCCGAGACGAGGTCCTCCAGTCCGGGAGTCTCGGACCAGAGCGCGAATGCCTCCCGGGCCGCCGCCAATGCCTGATCGTGGCCGCCCTCGGCGAGCTTCCTCATGCCTATCGAGACTAGGTTCCGCGCCTTCAGCTTACGCTGGAGTTGCCTCACCCTTGCCCTGACCTCCAGATCCTCCGGGGCCAGCTCCCTTGCCTGCTTCAGGAACCGGAGCGCGCCTGCCTCGTCACCGGCCACGAAGGCCTTCTCGGACGACTCGAAGAGGGTCTCCAGCCTCTCGTCCAACGGAGCCTCCTGCTTCTTCTCGAGGGGTTTGGACTCGGGGGCCTGCCGGTCCCCGGTTCCTTTCGGTGCGGCTGCCGGCTCCATCGGAGCGGCTACCGGCGGCTTATGGTCAGGGGCGCGACTCTGTTCGGCCGCAGGCCGTTCCGCGGCCCGGCCCGACGGAGGCTCCGAAGGGCGGGGCTGGATCCTGGGGATGGCTTGAGGGATGGCTCCCGGCATCCTGGAGGTCGCAGGCCTTGCAGGAACGGCCGCAGGCTTCGGCCGCGGAGCCTCGGCCGGCGGACTCGAAGGCGTTGGGGCAGGTTTCGATGGGGAGGAGTCGTCGGCCGGCCCGGACAGGGGACGCTGATCCCTGGCCGGCGAAGGGCGCTCCGTCTGCCGCTGGGCCTGGGAGGCCTTCTGCTGGGGCTGCTTCGGCGTGGGCTTGAGATCCGGAGCGCTGGCGGCGGCGCTCTCCTTCTCCATGGCCATGATGGCCTCGGTGACGGCGCTGCTCCCCGGGTCCATCGAGAGGGCCTTCTTGAGAAGGGAAAGGGCCTCGTCGCGATTCCCCGAATGGAGCTCGCTCTTCGCCTGCCGCACAAGCTCCCGAACCCTCGCTCTGGCTTCGCTCACCGAAGTCCCTTCCACTTTCATGAACGGCCCGGTGTCCTCGCTCGCCGGCGATCCCGGCCCGGGGGTACAGTCTTAAGTACGGCCCCGTATGCGGTCAAGTGCGGCCCTGACCGCAGGCGTGCGGGCGATGTCCTCCAGTATGCCCCGCAAGCCCCTCAGGCGGAAGTGCATCAAGGCCACCGCCGGGAGTCTCAGCAGAGGGTTGCGGAGCAAGTAGTTCCAGCCGATCCTGGCCTGCGCCCGATCCCTGAGGCGCATCAGGTCCCCGTCAGGCATCCCGGTGAGGTTGACGAGAAGCCTGTCGGCCGCGTCCATCCTGGAGACCAGGTCCTCCACCGAGCCTATCCTGCCCTCGGCGAGAGCCCTGTCGAAGATCTCCGTGCCGGGATAGGGCGTGACGAAGAGCATTGGTGCCCTCATGTCCGCCTTCCGGCAGAAGTCCACCGTCTCCTGAACCGTCTGCGCGGTCTCGCCGTACATGCCGATCATGAAGCTGCCATCGGCGTGTATCCCGGCCCGCCGGGTCATCCTCACCGCCCTGAGGCACTGCTCAGCGGTGACTCCCCTGCCCATCGCCCTCAGCATCTCGTCGCTCCCGGACTCGATTCCGTAGGAGATCCAGTCGCAGCCGGACCTGCCCATCTCCTGGAGCATCTCCTCGTCGACCGTGTTCACCCTGCCCAGGCAGGACCACTTGAGACCGGGCAGCTTCCCGCGCATGAGCCGGCAGGTCTCCAGGACGAATCCTCTGTCGCTGGTGAAGAGGTCGTCGGGGAATCCCGTGTACTCGATGCCGTATCTGCGGACGAGCTCCTCCAGCTCGGAGACGATGGACTCGGGCGATCTCCTCCTGACCCGCCTGCCGTAGATCCTGTAGCAGTAGACGCAGGAGTAGGGACAACCCCTGCTCGCTACGACCTCCAGGTGCCTCACCAGCTTCTGCCTGTGATCGTAGCTGCCTATGTACTTCTCGATCGGGAAGAGGTCCCAGGCAGGCCAGGGGAGACTGTCGAGGTCGGAGACCGGCTCGCGCGGCACCGTCATCCTCACGACCTCCCGGTCGAGGAAGGCAAGGCCGGGGACATCCCGCCACCCGGTGCCGCTGGAGAGCGCTCCCGCCAGGTCGACCGCGGTCCTCTCGCCCTCTCCAAGCACGACGGCATCGAGGCCGCACCGCCTGAGGTACATCTCCGGGAGGGTCGTCGCCCCCGTGTTGCCTGCCATCAGGAAGGCCCCGGGGACCTCGCTCCTGACCCGGGAGGTGAGTTCCCTGACGATCCTGAAGCGCGTGACCATGCCGCCGAAGCCGACGATGTCAGGCCTGGCGGCCTTCACCGACGCCACTGCCGAGTCGGCGTCGAGGTCGCTTGCCTCCATGTCCACCACGAGGACCTCGTGGCCCGCGTTCGACAGACTGGCCGCGACATACGCCAGGCCGAACGGGAAGTAGCGCGACCTGCGCCCTTCACCATAGAATGGATAGACTAGGCACACCCGCAAGTCAGGTCCTCCGGTTCGACAAGCCCCGCATCTATAACGGCGGCTTGGGACTTCCGCCAGTGCGCGACGGCCTCCGCCGCGTCTCCCGCGAGGTGCGGGCCGTCGTCCCCCCACACATGCCCGGTGCCTCGCGCCGCTCCGTCCGGTGCCGGAACGAAGGCCGGGATGACGGTGTTGCGGATGGGGAGCGACCTCGTGGATGCCGTGCGGGTCGCGATCCGTGGCTGGCCCAGGGTCGCCCGGACTGGAAACGCCGCAGGAACCACTGCATGATAGGATCGATGGCACGGCGGAAGGTCCCTGGCGCCCATGTCGGGGATTCTGCGCCGGGCGAATCCGGGAGTGTCGTTTGAGATGTTGAAGAAGCTCTTTTCGTCAGGCGGCCCGAAGATGACCCTCGGGTCCCGCGGGCCGGTCGAGCTCGTCGATCTTTCCCTCCGTGACGGTCAGCAGTCTCTGCTTGCCACGAGGATGTCGACGGAGCAGATCCTCGAAGCGATGCCGCTGATCCTGGAGACCGGCGTGAAGACCATGGAGGTCTGGGGAGGCGCCACGCTCGACAGCGCCATGCGCTTCCTCTTCGAGAACCCGTTCGACAGGCTCCAGAAGATGTCTCAGTTGGCCAGGCCCTACGGGTGTGCCCTCCGCACCCTCTCCAGGGGGCAGAACCTGTTCGGCTACGATCCGTACCCCGACGACATAGTGAGCGACTTCAACAGGGCCGCCGTGGAGGCGGGGACGACGGTGATGCGCATATTCGACGCGCTCAACTACATCCCCAACTACAAGGCCGCCCTCGACGGAGTGAGGAAGGCCGGAGGCACCTTCGAGGGCGCGGTGTGCTACAGCACTGGAAGGCCCTACAGCACCGAGTACTTCATCCGGAAGAGCCTCGAGCTGGAGACCCTGGGCGCCGACTTCATCGCCGACAAGGACATGGCGGGGCTCAAGGATCCCGTCGAGGCCTGGAGCCTATATACGGGCCTCAAGGCGAGGATCAAGGTACCTGTCGTCAGCCACACGCACTGCACACCCGGCTACGGCCACATCTGCGCCCTGATAGCCATGCTCGCCGGAGTCGACAAGATAGATGTCTGCTTCCTTCCGTTCGCCGGGGGCTCGTCGCATCCCTCCCTGGAGATACTGGCCCTCTTCGCCGACATCCTGGGCGTCGAAACGGGTCTGGACCTCGAGGCGGGCAGGCTCGACCGGGTGCACGAGGCACTACGGAAGACCATCGACGAATGCGAGGCGAAGTTCTCGCTCCCCAGGGTGCACAGGTCCGTCTGGCCGGGGAGGGACAGGCTGGCGCCCATGGCCGAGAAGACACTTGACTTCCTGGCGGCCGGCAGGATCGACCACGCACTCGACAAGGTGCACGAGATGGAGGCCGCCTGCGGCTTCCCGCCCCCGAACGACGCTGTCAGGAAGTCGCAGATACCGGGCGGCATGTACAGCAACTTCAAGAACCAGCTGGCCAAGGACGGGAAGTCCGAGTGCATGGAGAGGGCCCTGGAGGCCGTCCGTGAGGTCAGGGAGAAGGCCGGCTGGGTACCACTCGTCACGCCGACATCCCAGATAGTGGGCGTGAAGGCCTACTTCGTGGCCCTGGGCAAGGAGGCAGACCCGGTTCAGTACATCAACCTCATCGCCGGCCTCTACGGAGAGACCCCGTTTCCCATCGACCCGGACTACCGCGAGAGGGTCTGCGGGCACCGGGAGGAGCGGAGGTACGACTCGTCGGGATTCGACAGGCGCATCCCGAAACTGCCCGGGACGGAGATAGAGATAGCCGAGACAGAGCGGGAGAGGCTGCTCTACTACCTCTTTCCGGACAGCTCCGGGAAGGCATACCTGGAGAAGCTGAAGAAGCAGACGTACGCCGACCGGATAGCCGCCGAGGAGGCCGCTCTCCTGAAGGCTCAGGAGGAGAAGGCCAGGAGGCTTCACGACGAGGCTGTCATGAACCGCTTCGCCGACTCGATGAGCGACCTGAGCGAGCACCTCTCCGAGGCCATGACGATGCTGAGCACGGAGGAGGATCCGGCGACGAGCGCACTGATAAAGGACGCGGCGCAGTATACGAACATCTGAGGGCCGGTCACGGTCTTCCCCCGCAGCGTCTCTTCTGCTATATTCGACTCACGTGGATTGATTTGGGGCGTATTGCAACCACGCTAAAAAGTGCTAAAAGGCCGTTGCGCACGCCTCAACCGCCGTCTGCGGCGGTTTTTCGTTTACCCGACCCGAGGAGAGTGCCATGCACAAGCTGTTCACGAGCGAGTCCGTGTCGGAAGGCCACCCTGACAAGGTCTGCGACCAGATCTCCGACGCGGTTCTCGATGCGCATCTGCAGGGCGATCCCATGGCTCATGTCGCCTGCGAGAGCCTGGTCACGACCGACTTCTGCCTTCTGGCAGGAGAGGTGAAGAGCAGCGTCCGGGTGGACTACGAGGAGCTTGCGAGGAAGGTCGTGAAGGAGATCGGCTACGACATCCCCGGCCTCGGCTTCAACTGCGACGACAACAGGTACGAGATCCTCATCCACTCGCAGTCCTCCGACATCGACCACGGAGTGAGCGAGAACAAGGGAGCCGGGGACCAGGGCATGATGTTCGGCTTCGCCTGCAACGAGACCCATGCCCTCATGCCGCTGCCGATCCAGCTCGCCCACAGACTGCTGGAGCAGCTCTCCAAGGCCAGGAAGGCGGGCCTGCTCCCATGGGCCAGGCCCGACGCCAAGAGCCAGGTCACCGTGGAATACAGCGAGAACAAGCCGGTCAGCGTCGTCGAGATCCTCATGTCCGTGCACCATGCACCCGAAGCCGTGAACGAGGACATGAAGGAGGATGTGAGGGAGAACGTCCTGCTGCCGGTCCTCGGCGACATGCGACCGCACATCCCCTGGTCCGGGGAGTTCCTCTACAATCCATCCGGCCGCTTCGCGATAGGCGGTCCGCACGGTGACAGCGGGCTGACCGGACGGAAGATAATCGTGGACACCTATGGCGGTGCCGGCAGGCACGGGGGAGGATGCTTCTCGGGCAAGGACGCCACGAAGGTCGACCGCTCCGCCGCCTACATGGCCAGGCACATCGCCAAGAACCTCGTAGCGGCAGGGGTCGCGGAGAGATGCGAGATCCAGCTGGCATACGCGATCGGTCAGCCCGATCCGGTGTCGGTCAGGCTCGACACCTTCGGCACCGAGAAGGTCAGGGACCTCGGCGCCGTGGAGAAGCTGGTCCGGGAGCTGTTCCCACTCAGGCCCTATGACATCATAGATTACCTCGGGCTGAGGAAGCCGATCTTCCACAAGACGGCCACTTTCGGCCACTTCGGCAGGCACCCGGGCAAGGAGGGCTCCTTCTCCTGGGAGAGGACCGAGAAGGCCGAGGAGATCGCTTCCGCCCTGAAGCTGTGAGCTGATCCACCCGGCTACGAGGCGGGCCCGAACCTCCGCGACGGAGTCCCGGCGGGGCGGCGGTCCCCGCCGGGTCCAACCGTGAAGGACGCCGGATGCTGCACCTGGTCCTCGTGCTTCTGGCCGTCTCCGGACAGGCGGACGTCGACAGCCTCGACGCCATGCTGGTCAGGACTCAGCAGCGGATTGCGGATCTCGAGGCCCGCCAGGCGCAGGCGGGGGACATCCTCATCGCGATCCAGGAGCATCTGGCAGTCGCGAGGGAGTACTACACGAGGCTCTCCATCGAGGAGTCGGCCCTTTCCCGGTCCATCGCCAGGATCGATGCGAGGTTCGCCGCCGCAGACTCCGTGAGGGCCAGATTCGCTTCGAGCGTATCCGACTACCTCGTCTATGTCTACTCCCACAGGGGTTTCGTCGGCCCCGAAGCGCTCTTCACGCCCGGCGGGCTGTCACGCGTCCTCCGAAGGGAGACCTATCTGGACTACCTCGCGCGGCACGCGGCCTCCGAAGCCGCGGTCATGAAGTCAAGCACCGACTCGCTCGCAAGGTATCGCGACTCCCTGGAAGTGCTCCAGACCGGCGCGGAGAGGCTTCGCCTGGAGATGCAGGACATCGAGGACCGGATCGTCGAGGAGGAGAACAGGCAGGCCATGCTGAGGCTTCAGCTCACGAGCCAGATCGCCTCGGCCCGGGACTCCGCCGCGACCATCGAAGAGGAGCGGAGACGGGTCTCGGCCCTGGTCGCGGGGCTCCGTGAGTCCACGTCCCAGCCGTCGCCGGGGATCCCGATCCCCGAACCCTCGGCCGACAGCTACCTCGAGGTGCGGAAGGGATCGGTCCCATGGCCGGCCCCCGGCACGGTGATCCGCGACTTCGGCGTGGAAGTCCACCCAGTCTACGGCACTCAGACGATCAGCGACGGGATCAGCGTCTCCACGCAGGCCTCGGCACCCGTCGGAGCGGTCGGTCCGGGCACCGTGCTCTATGCGAGGGAGTTCCTGAGCATGGGGCGGCTGGTCATCGTAGACCATCGCGACGGCTATTACAGCATGTACGGCCACCTCGGAGAGATCTCCGTCGAAGTGGGCGACGAGGTCGAGGCGGGGACCCTCGTGGGCTCCTCCGGCTCCCTTCCCGGCGGCACGAGTGGGTACTACTTCGAGATCCGCAGGGGCGGGCAGCCCGTGGATCCCCTGGACTACCTGCAATGAGCGGCATTCTCAGGAACCTCAGGGGCCAGGCCCGCGCGGCGGCTCTCATAGATGCGGCATTCGACTCGGGCAGGGTGCCGCACGCATGGCTCTTCGCCGGCCCCCCGGGCACCGGGAAGCTCACGGCCGCCCTCGCTGCCGCGGCGGCCTGGATGTGCGACGAGCCGGCAGGTTGGTGCGGCGTCTGCAGGCACTGCAGGCGTGTGCTTGCCTTCGAGCATCCGGATGTCAGGATCACCATCCCGGTCACCGGCTCGGTGACCATGGAGGATGTGGGTGCCCTTCTGGCCAGGCGTGCCTCCGACGGAGTGACGCCCCTGGAGCTGCCCGGTAACTGCTCGATAACGATCGACTCGGTGAGGGAGGTCCAGTCGCGCCTCGCTCTGAAGCCATTCGAGGGACGGGGGCGCGCAGAGATAGTCGTCGGGGCCGACAGGATGAGGCAGGAGGGAGCGAATGCCCTCCTGAAGACTCTCGAGGAACCCCCGGACGGGACGCTTCTCGTTCTCACGGCCGTGCGAGCGACGGCCGTCCTGCCCACGGTCAGGTCCAGGACCCAGATGGTGAGATTCGGCAGGCTGGAGGCCGACCAGATTCGTGACGAGCTGATGGCCAGGACAGGCATGGACGCGGAGGCGGCTTCGAGGCTCGCCGCTGCCAGCGACGGCAGCGTGGGGACGGCGCTGACCGCCGCTGCGGAAGGTGATGATCTGCTGCAGGATGCCCTGGAGGCCCTCAGGATCCTCTCGTCGTCGGGGTGCGCGGAGGCGATGGAGCATGCCGGGCTCCTGGCCAAGAAGCTGGGCACGGGGGCGAGCTGGAGGTTCTGCTCAAGGATCAGGGCCGTGCTCCACGATCTGGGAAGGGTTGCCCGCGGCTCCGGTCCGCTGTATTCGATAGAAGCCGATCTGCCGTCCGGAGGAGGTCTTCCCGGCGCTGACGCCCTCGCGGAGGCGGGCAGGCAGTTCGCCGTCTGCGAGGACCGCCTCAGAGCCGGGGCCATGCCTCTCGCGGCGCTGACGGCAGCCCTGACAGCAAGTTGGCGCGCTTTCGCCGCCGGCCGGAAGGAGAGCCAGTGACCGACCAGGTCGAGACGACCCAGCCCACGCAGAAGGTGCTCGAGTACCTGGAGGTGGCATTCCGGGCCCGCAGGCTCTCAGTGTTCGGCAACAGCACGTCCGTCCCCGTAGACATCGGCACGAGGATCGTCGTCTCCGTGGAAAGGGGCGAAGACCTCGCAAGAGTGGTCATGAAGTACCTTCCGGGAAGCCCCCTTCCCTCGGAGCCGGTCGGGGAGATGCTGCGGAGAGCGACTCCGGAGGATCTCCGGAAGGCCTCGGACAACGCCGAGTTCGAGCACAGGGTCGCCGGGTACTGCCGGGAGAGGATCCGCATGCGCAAGCTCGACATGAAGCTGACCGGGTGCGAATCCCAGCTCGACAGGAAGCGTGTGCGGATCTACTTCACGGCCGACCAGAGGACCGACTTCCGGGCTCTCGTCCGCGACCTCGCCGCGGAGTTCCGGACCAGGATAGAGATGAGGCAGATAGGCGTCCGTGACGACGCCCGCC